>VFQN01004208.1_pt1 | contig 19293 bp, 16 predicted proteins | sample 3512371 | NCBI WGS metagenome assembly VFQN01 (sample SAMN10412370, study PRJNA504923) | tailings metagenome | isolation source: Replicate 2 from Balatoc abandoned mine | place: Philippines: Itogon, Benguet | collected 2017-08-28 | reverse complement strand
TTGTTCGGGTTCCTCGGCTACTGGACCGACTCCGTCGACACCCTGCTCATCACCCTGCTCGCCGTCGCCATCGCAGCACTCGTCGGCATCCCACTCGGCGTCTGGATGGGCCACAGCAAGGTGGTGACGGCGCTCGTCACCCCGGTGCTCGACGTCATGCAGACGATGCCGTCGTTCGTCTACCTGCTGCCGTTCAGCATCCTCTTCGGGATCGGACCGGCGGCGGCGATCATGGTCACCCTGGTCTATGCGACCCCTCCGGTGACCCGCATCGCCGCACATGGCATCCGCTCGGTCACCCCGGGTGTCCTGGAGGCCACCCAGTCGCTCGGCCAGAACGGGCTCCAGCGGCTGGGCAAGGTCGAGCTGCCACTCGCGAAGCGCACGATCATCGTGGGCGTCAACCAGACGATGATGGCCGCCCTCGCGATGGCGACGATCGCGGCGTACATCGACGGTCCCGGTCTCGGCCAGCCGGTCCTCGACGGTCTCAAGCGCGGACAGTTCGGCACCTCGTTCGTGGCCGGCATCTGCATCGTGATCGCGGCGGTGATGCTCGATCGCACCACGACCGCGGCGAGTGTCCGCTCCGACCGGGCCCGGCGCGCGGGTGATCGTGGGCGTCGGCTGCGTCGCGCCGCGCTCGCCGCGGGCAGCGTCGGCACCCTGATCGCCATCTACTTCTCGAACAACTTCGTCTGGGCCAACGAGTTCCCGGAGCGGCCGGACCTGGGCACCCCGATCCGCAACGCCGTCGACGACTTCGGGACCTGGCTCCTGACCAACCTGTCCGACCTCACCTCGTCGATCCAGACCTGGTTCACCGACTGGTTCCTCAACCCGGTGCAGAGCCTGGTGGCTGAGTCCCCCTGGTTCGTCACCGCGATCGCCATCGTGCTGATCGCCGCCATCGTCGGAGGCGTGCGCGCGTTCATCGCGACGGTCATCTGCCTGGCCGGCATCTACCTCCTGGACCTGTGGTACAACGCCATGGTCACGCTGACCTCGGTGCTCGTCGCGACGGGGATCGTCGTCGCGATCGCGGTCGTTCTCGGTGTGGGGATGGGCCGCAGCGTCGGTGTCGATCGCGCGGTGCGGCCCTTCCTCGATGCCGGGCAGACCATCCCGCCGTTCGTGCCCCTGATCCCGGTGCTGATCCTCTTCGGTCCGAACCGGTTCACCGCGATCATCGCCGCCGTGATCTACGCCGTCCCGATCGCGACCAAGCTGATCGCCGACGGCATCCGCGGCGTCTCGTCCGAGACCATCGAGGCGTCGCGCTCGACGGGCGCCAACCGGTGGCAGGAGATCAGCAAGGTCCAGCTGCCGATGTCGCGCAGCTCCCTGCTCCTCGCGACGAACCAGGGCCTCCTCTACGTGCTGTCGATGGTGGTCATCGGCGGCATGGTCGGCGCGGGCGCGCTGGGCTTCGACATCGTCAAGGGTTTTCGGCAGTCCGAGTACATCGGCCGCGGGCTCGCGGCGGGCGTCACCATCGTGCTGCTCGGCATCATGCTCGACCGGATCACGACGTACGGCGCCCGACGGGTCGGGACGAGCGCCTCGGGGCAGCGCCGCCGGGGACGGCTCGCCGTCCGAGATCGCTAGGAATCGCAGGATGGGTGATCCGGATCGGGCGCCCGACAACCAGAAAGGTCACGAAGATGAGAGTCAAGCGCACACCAGCGGTGCTCGCGGCACTGGTGACGACGTCGGCACTCGCGCTCGGTGCGTGTGGTGGCGACTCCATCGAGAACGCCGACGAGCCCACGGGCTCCAGCAAGGACTGCGGCGAACTGAACATGGCGGTCAACCCGTGGGTCGGCTACGAGGCCGATGCCTACGTCGTCGGCCAGGTCGCCGAGACCCGACTCGGATGCAAGGTCAACTACAAGGACCTTGACGAGCAGGTGTCGTGGAAGGGCTTCGGCAACGGCACCGTCGACGTGGTGATCGAGAACTGGGGCCACCCCGAGCTCGAGAAGAAGTACTTCGCCGACGAGGGTGGCGACGGAAGTGCCATGGACGCGGGCCTGACGGGCAACGACGGGGTCATCGGCTGGTACGTCCCGCCGTGGATGGCGAAGGAGTACCCCGACATCACCGATTGGAAGAACCTCAACAAGTACGCCGACCTGTTCCAGACGAGTGAGTCCGGGGACCTCGGCACGCTGTACGACGGTGACCCGGGCTTCGTCACCAACGACGAAGCGCTGGTGAAGAACCTCGACTTGAACTTCAAGGTCGTCTACGCCGGCAGCGAGAACGCGCTGATCGAGGCCTTCCGCGCGGCGGAGGAGAACAAGACCCCGATGATCGGCTACTTCTACGAGCCCCAGTGGTTCCTCGCCGAGGTGCCGCTGGTCAAGGTGAACCTGCCGCCGTACAAGGAGGGCTGCGACGCCGACCCGGAAAAGGTCGCGTGCGACTACCCGCCGTACCCGTTGAACAAGATCGTCTCGACCGATTGGGCTGAGTCGGGCAGCCCAGCGGTGGACCTGGTCAAGAACTTCACCTGGACCAACGACGACCAGAACCTGGTGGCCAAGTACATCGCCGAGGACCAGATGGACCCCGAGGATGCCGCCGCCAAGTGGATCGAGGACAACCAGGACAAGGTCGACGCCTGGCTCTCGTGAGCCGCGATGGCCAGGACTACCTCGTCCCGCGGTCCGAGCTGCCGCCCACGCTGGCCGACCCCGGGCCTCCGGAGACCGATCCGGCTCCTTGACAGGCCCGGGGCGCCCGGCCAACACTGGGCGTAGTTCCGTAATACGCACTGTGTTGCACAATGCGCAACATGCAAGGGAGTCGCCATGGCCACCGTCCCCGCCACGGCCAAGGTCGTCGTGATCGGCGCCGGCATCGTCGGCAACAGCCTCGTCCACCACCTGGCGCGCCTCGGGTGGCGCGACATCGTGCAACTCGACAAGGGGCCGCTGCCCAACCCGGGCGGCTCCACCGGGCACGCCTCCAACTTCATCTTCCCGGTCGATCACTCCCGCGAGATCACCGACCTGACGCTGGACTCGATGCGTCAGTACCAGGAGATGGGCGTCTTCACCCAGTCCGGCGGCTTCGAGCTCGCGCGTACCGAGGAGCGCATGGAGGAGCTGCGCCGACGGATGTCGAGCGCGCAGGCATGGGGCATCGAGGCGCAACTCGTCGAGCCGTCGTTCGTGAAGGAGAAGGTGCCCTTCATCGAGGAGGACCAGTTCGTCGGCGCCTTCTGGACGCCGAGCGTGGGCGTGGTCGACTCCCTGCGGGCGGGCACGATCATGCGGGAGCGCGCACTCGAGGCGGGCGCGCTGACCGTCGTCCCGAACGTCGAGGTGACCGGGCTCGACGTCGTCGAGCTGGCTGCCGGGGGGAGCCGCATCCGAGGTGTCCGCACCGACGCCGGTGACATCGAGGCCGAGTACGTCGTCATCGCGTGTGGTGTCTGGAGCCCGAAGATCGGCGACCTGGCGGGCATCTCGATCCCGCTGACCCCGGCGGTGCACCAGATGATCAGTGTGGGGCCGTGCCCCCAGCTCGCCGAGCGCGAGGGCGAGATCTCCTTCCCGATCATCCGCGACATGGACACGCTCTGCTACGAGCGCCAGCACGGCGCGGACATGGAGGTCGGCTCCTACGCCCACCGGGCGATCCTGCACGAGCCCGAGGACATCCCCTCGATCGAGCAGGCCAGGTTGTCGCCGACGGAGATGCCCTTCACCTCCGACGACTTCGACCCGCAACTCGAGCAGGCCTACGAGCTGATGCCGGAGCTGCTCGGCGCCGAGGGCGCGGAGATCCGCTACGCCATCAACGGCCTGCTCTCGCTCACCTGCGACGGCTGGCCGATCCTGGGCGAGAGCCTCGTCCGGGGACTGTGGACCGCGGCGGCCGTCTGGATCAAGGAGGGCCCGGGTGTTGGCCGAGCGGTCGCGGAGTGGATGGTGCACGGCCATTCGGAGATCGACATCAGCCACAGCGACATCGCGCGGTTCCACCCGCACCAGATGCGGCGCGAGCACACCCGGCTGCGTACGACCGAGTCGTTCATCAAGACCTACGGCATCGTCCACCCGGCCGAGCAGTACGAGTCCGACCGCGGCCGGCGGCTGGCGCCGATGCACGAGTCGCAGAAGAAGCTCGGCGCGGTCTTCTTCGAGACCGGCGGCTGGGAGCGCCCGCACTGGTACGAGTCCAATGCCGGCCTCGTGGAGGAGTACGGCGACGCCGTGATGCCGCGCGAGCACGAGTGGGACGCGCGCTGGTGGAGCCCGATCATCAACGCCGAGCACCTGCGCATGCGCGACGCCGCCGGGGTGATCGACCTGTCGGCGTTCGAGGTCTTCGACATCGAGGGACCGGGTGCGCTCGACGCCGTGCAGGCCGTCTGCGTCGCGCAGTGCGACGTCGCGCCGGGCAAGGTCGTCTACACGCCGGTGCTCGACGCGGCCGGCGGCTTCAAGTCCGACCTGACCGTCATGCGGCTGGGCTCCCCAGAATCCGGGGGAGATCACTTCCGCGTCGTGACCGGAGCGGCGCACGGCCCGGCCGACCGGAAGTGGTTCGGCGACCACGTGCCGGCCGGGACCACGCTCACGAACCGCACCGACGACGTGGTGACGATCGGGCTCTGGGGCCCGCGAGCACGCGACATCCTCGCCTCGCTGACTCCCGACGACGTGAGCCACGAGGGCTTCGGCTTCCTCACCTGCCGCGAGATCTCGGTGAAGGGCACGTCGGTGCTCGCATCGCGGATCTCCTACGTCGGCGAGCTCGGCTGGGAGTTGTACGCCGCCGCGGACGACGCCGCCGGCCTGTGGGACACCCTGCTCGACGCGGGCGGGGCGCTCGGCGCCGTACCGGTGGGCATCGGCGTCTACGGGACGACGGGCCGGATCGAGAAGGGCTACCGCGCGTTCGGCTACGAGCTCGACGCGGAGCGGACCATCGTCGAGGCCGGCATGCAGCGGCCGAAGGTCAAGGCGGCGGACTTCGTCGGACGCGAGGCGTACCTCGCGCAGCGCGAGGGGTCACCGGAGGCCGTGCTCTGCACGCTGGTGGTCGAGGACCACACGTCGGCGTCCGGGGTGAAGCGCTACATGCTGGGCGGCGAGCCGATCCTGCGGCGCGACGGCAGCACCCTCACCGACGGCCACGGTCACCACCCCTACGTCACGAGTGCCGGGTCGGCGCCGTCCCTGGGGAAGCACCTGCTGCTGGCCTATCTGCCGCCCGACGAGGCGGTGATCGGCAACGAGCTCGCCGTCTCCTACATGGAGGAGCTCTACCCCGTCACCGTCGGCTCGATCGACGCGACGCCGCTCCTCGACCCCGCCAACGAGCGCATCCGATGACCGTCCTCGTCTGCGTCAAGCGGGTCGTCGACTCCTCCAGCGAGGTCGTGCTGACCGAGGATGCCCAGGCCGTCGACGGCCGGTACGCCGGCTTCACGATGAGCGCGCACGAGGAGTGCGCGGTGGAGATCGCCGTGCAGGTCGCCACCTCGACGGGGCAGGGCGCGTCCGTCCTGACGTTGGGCGACGCCGACGCGGTCGAGCAGCTGCGGGCGGCCCTGGCCGTCGGGTGCGTGGCCGCGACCCACGTGGTGGCGGACCCGCAGACCTTCGGTCCGGCCGACGTGGCGCGCGAGATCGCGGCGGTTGTCCGGGACTCCCAGAGATCCGGGGAGGGGCACGACCTCGTCCTCCTCGGCAACGACGCGGCCGACAGCGGCGACTTCCAGGTCGGCATCCGGCTCGCCTACGAGCTCGGCTGGCCCGTGGTCAACGGCGTCGCGAACGTGTCGGTGGCGGCCGCCCCCGGCGGTCAACGGAGCCTCACCGCGAGCGGCGACGGCCCGGACGGGCACGAGACCTACCGGCTGCCGTTGCCCGCGGTGGTCACCGTGCTGGAGGGCGGCGTCGAGCCGCGCTACCCGACGGTGCCGGGGCGGATGAAGGCGAAGAAGGTCCCGATCGAGGAGCGGCAGCCGACCGCGGCGCCCGCCGGTCCCGGCCGGGTGCGCCTGCTCCTGCCACCGCCGGCGCCGTCGTCGGTGCAGGTCCTCGGCAAGGGCCCGGAGGCCGCACCGGCGGTGGTCGACCTCTTCGAGCGGCTGGGGGTGCTCTCCCGATGATCCTCGTACTGGTCGAGACCTCGGTCTCCGGCGAGGCGGTCGAGGTCTCCCGGGAGGCGGTGACCTTCGCGCGCTCGCTGTCCGCGGCCGGAGGCGGCGTGCCGATCGACGTCGTCGTGGTCGGTGAGCCCTCGGCGGCGGTCGTCGAGCTGCTCGCGGCGTACGGCGTACGGCGGGTGCACGCCCTGACCGGTGACGCCTACGCGTCGTTCTCTGGTGCGGCGTGGGCATCCGGGGTGCTCGCGGTGCGAGAGCGGGCGGGGGCGGTCGTCGTGATGGCGGCCGGGACCCCGCGCGGCAACGAGGTGATGGCGCACGTGGGTGCCCGGGCCGGCGTGCCGATGGCCGCCAACGTGCTCTCCTTCGAGGGGCTCTCGCCGTTCGTCGTGACCAGGCAAGTGGTCGGCGGCGCGGCGGTCGAGGAGATGCAGCTCTCGGCACGCCCGGCCGTCTTCACGGTCGCCGGGCACGCGGTGGAGGCCGGCCCCGCCGACGTGCCCGGCGCCGGAGAGGTCGTGATCGAGGAGCCGGTGGTGGCAGCGGCCGACCTGGTCGCCCGGGTGGTGTCGACCGACGAGCCCGAGCCCGACCTGTCCGGCTCGCTGAAGTCGGCCAAGGTGGTCGTCGGCGCCGGCCGCGGAGCAGGGTCGGCGGAGGGCTTCGAGGACCTCCTCGAGCTGACCGAGTTGCTGGACGCCTCACTCGGCGTCTCGCGCGTCGTGACCTCGCTGGGCTGGCGACCGCACCACGAACAGGTCGGCCAGACCGGGTCGCGGATTTCGCCGGACCTCTACATCCCGTGCGGCATCAGCGGCGCCATTCAGCACTGGGCGGGCTGCGCGTCGGCCAAGGCGATCCTCGCCATCAACACCGACGCCGAAGCGCCGATGGTCACGAAGGCGACGTACGCCGTGATCGGTGACCTGCACGAGGTGGTGCCCGCCATCAACGCCGAGATCAGGCGCCGCCGCGGCTAGGACTAGGACGCCCTGCGGGCCTCGGCCAGCTCGACGGCCTCGCGGAACGCGCCCGCGATGTACGGCGGAACCTTGAGCCCGCTGCGCTGCGCCCACAACAGCTCGCTCTCGACGCGGCCGATCTGCCCGGCGAACTCATCGGGGAGGTCGTCGATCCCCAGGGTTCGCATCAGGTCGCCGAAGTCGGCCCTCTGCCCGTCGTCGTTGGCGCCGACGGGTGCGAAGGAGAAGCTGCGCATCCGACGCACCATCCACCGCTGCCAGCCGGCGAGCTGGCCCCACAGGCCGCGAGCGGACAGCTGGTAGAAGGCGTAGTGGCCGGGCTCCTGGCGCTTGATGGGGGCGATGACGGTCTCGGCGACCGCGTCCTCGCCCAGCTCGTGCACGCCGTCGTGGAGGAGGTTGTAGGCGAGCACCGCGGACCGCTCGGTGGCCATGCCGGTCAGGTAGTAGAGCATCCGGCAGACGTCCTGGAAGGCGTCGAGGTGGGCGAGCGCCCCGAGGACCCGCATCTTCATGCCGATCGAGCTCAGGTCGGGCGTCGTCGCCGGGCGGCCGAGGTGCACCTGGAGAGCGTCGAGGATCAGCCCGTGCCGGATCTCCTGCGGCTGCCACACCTCGGCGTAGAAGCGGCGGTCGATCTCCGGCGGGTCCGGGAGCAGCGTGGTCAGCTCGAGCACGTTGCGGTCGACCTCGAGTTCGACGCGCGCCATGTAGTCGAGGACGTGCCCGTAGCGGGCGCTGAAGACCTCGGGTCGCCGGAGAGTGAAGTCGACCGAGGCGAGCTCGATCGGCGGGTGCTCCGCCCCGAGGCGCTCGACGTGCTCGGCCAGCCGTGCCTCGTTCAGGGACCGTCGGGCCATTGCCGCACCCTAGTCGCGGGCACGGGCAGCCTCCATCAGGGGGATCCCCGAGATACCGTCGGGGTCGTGACCGACGCGGCGGCCCCGGACGGCGTACGCCTGCACTCGGCGACCGGCCGCTCGGTCGTGGCCGCCGCGGTCCTCGGCTCCGGCATGACCATGCTCGACGGCACGGTCGTCAACGTCGCGCTGCGCACCATCGGCGAGGACCTGGACGCCTCGATCGCCCAGCTCCAGTGGATCTCCAACGGCTACCTCCTGTCGCTGTCCAGCTTCATCCTGCTCGGTGGCTCGCTCGGCGACCGGTTCGGCCGCCGCCGGGTCTTCGTCGTCGGCACCCTCTGGTTCGCGATCGCGTCGCTCCTGTGCGGGATCGCACCGACGGCCGAGGTGCTGATCGGGGCGCGCATCCTCCAGGGTCTGGGGGCCGCGCTGCTCATGCCGGGCAGCCTCGCGATGATCCAGGGCGCCTTCGTGCGCGAGGACCGGTCCGCCGCCATCGGCGCGTGGTCCGGCCTCGGCAGCGTCGCCGCGGCGATCGGCCCGTTCGTCGGTGGTGGCCTGGTGCAGTACGCCGACTGGCGGTGGATCTTCTTCATCAACCTGCCCCTTGCGGTCGTCACCGTCGTCGTCGCGCAGCGGTCCGTCCCCGAGACCCTCGACCCCCACGCGCCGCGCCGCTTCGACGCGCTCGGTGCCGTGCTCGCCGCTCTCGTCCTCGGCGGCATCACCTACGCGCTCATCGAATGGGGCGGCGGCCTTGCCGGCGTCGCGGTCCTCGTCGCGGTCCTCGCGGCGATCGGCTACGTGGTCGACGAGCGTCGCAGCGACCACCCGATGCTGCCGCTCGGCATCTTCTCCGACCGGGTCTTCAGCGCGGCGAACGCGATGACGCTGCTCGTGTACGCCGCGCTGGGCGCGGTGCTCTTCTTCCTGGTCCTCCAACTCCAGACGGTCAGCGGCTACACCGCCCTCGAGGCGGGCGTGGCGACGTTGCCGATCACGATCTGCATGCTCCTGCTCGCCTCGCGCGCCGGCGCGCTCAGCACCCGGATCGGCCCGCGCATTCCGATGACCGTGGGGCCGCTGGTGATGGCCCTCGGCACACTGCTGCTCCTCGGGGCCGGGGCGGACGCGAGCTACTGGACCGACGTGCTGCCGGGGCTGACGATCTTCGGGCTCGGGCTCGCCCTGATGGTCGCGCCGCTCACGGCGACGGTGCTCGCGGCAGCGCCCGACGAGCACGCCGGCATCGCGAGCGGCGTCAACAACGCCGTCGCCCGTGCCGGGTCGCTCCTCGCGGTCGCAGCGCTGCCGGTGGCCGTGGGTCTCGACGGCGACGCCGAGTTGACGCCGGCGGCGTTCGACGCGGCGTACGGCTCCGCGATGGTCGTCTGCGCCGTCCTCCTGGCGCTCGGCGGCCTGGTGTCGTGGCTGACCATTCCGTCGGTCCGGACCGCGGCCGAGGCCCGGGGTTGACCGGGCGGCCTTCTGGGAACCGTGCGGGCACCGGCGAGGAGGTAGGAGAGGGATGGGGCCGATGACCGAAGAAGAGGACCGGGCGAGCGACCGGATCGGGAAGCCGGAGGCTGCGCCCGCGCCCGCCGGGGAGCCGCGCGCGGTCGCCCGGGCCCGAGGGCTCGCCGAGTTGCTCCACCGCCGCCCGGAGCTGGTCGGCGTCTACACCCCGGCCGACGTGACCGCGGAGAGCCTCCGCTGGTCCGCCTGAATCTGGCTCCCGATTATGGTGCCGTAACTCTATGAAGTTACTAGACTTAAAGCGTGAGGCGCACCGGTCTGGCTGACCCCTGGGTCGCGATCTTCGCGGCCACGTCCGTGGCGATGCTCGGGCTGCTCCTGGTCGCCGACCGGTACGTCGAGCTCCTCGCCGCGAGCACGGCGTACGCCGCCGCCTGGGTGATCGCCCGCCACGAGCGGGAGCACCCGAACCGAGAGGAGCAGAGATGACGCACACCCCGACCCATCTGCAGGCGAAGCACGACGAGACGACCCCGTCGGCAGCCGCCGAGATCCGCGCCCTGACCCGGGTCCGCGGGCTCGCCGACCTCTTCGATCGCCGGCCCGAGCTCGCTGGCGTCCACCCGCCGGCGGACCTGACCGCGGAGGCGGTGCGCTGGTCCGCCTGAACTCGGCGGTGTGAGCACACCGCGGGCGGGGCACGCCTACCCTGGACCGAGTGAGCCCGGGGGGAGGGGACGTGGACCGAAGCGGACGCGCGGCGATCGCCGCTGCGATGCTGCTGACGGTGGCCGCCAGTGGGTGCCAGGACTCCTCCCGCGCCGACGACCAGCCGGACGAAGTCGGCACGTCCGCCTCGGCAGCGGAGACGCCGACCGGCTCCCCCTCCCTCGATGCCGAGCACGCGGTCGACCCGCCCGGGAAGCGTGAGGGCCGGTGGGCGCCGCCCGACATCATCGTCACCAGCGCCGAGACGATCCCACCGGACCGGGTCGCCGCGATCGAGGCGCTGCCGGGTGTCACCGACGTCGAGAAGGTCTCCCGGGTCGAGATCCCGATCGAGGACCGCACGCTCACCGTGCTGGCCGTGGACCCCGGCAGCTATCGCAACTACGTCCGTGACCTGCGTGATGCCCAGTTCGACGAGGCCTGGGACCGGGTCGCCGGCGGCGAGCTCGCCGTACGCCCCGACCTCTCGCGCAAGCTGCCCATGGACGAGCAGGGGTACGTCGCGCTCGGCAGCACCGAGGACGCCCCCCGCGTGCACGTCGGTGCCTACGCGAGGCAGACCTGGCAGGCCGACGCGGTCGTCAACGAGACCTGGATCGGCGACCTCGACATGACCGAGGGCAACGCGCTCCTGGTGCGCACGGGCACGGCGTCGCCCGGGCCGCTCCGCCGGCCGATGGAACGGCTCCTGCGTGGGACGGGCGCCTCGGTGCAGATGACCGACGCCGTCGCCCGCTCCGGCATCGACCCCAGCGTCGTGCAGACCGCCGTCGTCGTCGGCACCGTCGCCGACGCCGTCGGCGTCTACCGCTACCGCGTGCTCGGCGGCGGCAAGATCGCCCCTGACCCGGCCTGGCTCGCCAAGCACATCTCGACCGAGCCCCTCCCGATCCTGGGCAACGTCACCTGCAACAAGCTGATGTTCCCCCAGCTCCGGGCCGCGCTGGAGGAGGTCGTGGCGCGCGGCCTCGGCGACAAGATCTACCCCGACCAGTTCGCCGGCTGCTACAACGCCCGGTTCATCGCCGGTTCGACCACCCTCTCCAACCACGCCTTCGGTCTGGCCGTGGACTTCAACGTCCCCGGCAACCAGCGCGGCACGGTCGGCGAGATCGACCGCGGCATCGTCGAGATCTTCAAGCGCTGGGGCTTCGCCTGGGGCGGTGACTGGGCATGGACCGACCCCATGCACTTCGAGATGAACCGATTGGTCCGGCCGAACTGAGACGCTCGACGACGACTGGCTAGCCTCGGTCCATGCGCGCCGCCCAGGTCCTCTCGCCCACCGGTCCCGCCGCCGTCGTCGTCCACGACGTGCCCGAACCCGAGCCGAAGCCCGGCGAGGTCCTGGTCGAGGTGCACAGCGTCGGCATCTCCTTCCCCGACCTCCTGCTGAGCAAGGGGGAGTACCAGTTGCGTCCCGAGCCGCCCTTCACTCTCGGCGTGGACTTCGCCGGCGTGGTCGTCTCGGGTGCGGGCTTCGAGCCGGGACAGCGGGTCGCGGGCGTCGCCGGCTACGGCAACGCCGCCGAGCGGGTCGCGAGCCCGGCCGACACGACGTTCGCGCTGCCCGACTCCCTCAGCTTCGACGAGGGCGCCGCGCTGCCGATGAACTACCTGACCGCGCAGTTCGCGCTGGCCGAGCGCGGCCAGTTGCGGGCCGGGGAGACCGTGCTCGTGCACGGCGCGGCCGGTGGCGTCGGCACCGCGACCATCCAGGTCGCGAAGGGGTACGGCGCGCGCACGATCGCCGTGGTCAGCACCGACGCGAAGGGCGAAGTCGCGCGAACGGCCGGCGCTGACGAGGTCGTGCTCCTCGACGGGTTCAAGGAGTCCGTGCGGGAGCTGACCGAGGGCCGCGGCGTCGACGTCGTCGTCGACGTGGTGGGCGGCGACGTGTTCACCGACTCGCTGCGCTCGCTCGCGACCCAGGGCCGGTTGCTGGTGGTGGGCTTCGCTGCCGGTCAGGGCATCCCCGAGGTCAAGGTCAACCGGCTGCTGCTCAACAACGTCGACGTCCGCGGCGTCGGTTGGGGTGCCTTCGCGATGACGCGGCCCGGCTACATGCAGGAGCAGTGGGCCGAGCTGCTGCCGATGATGGCGTCCGGGGTCATCAAGCCACCGATCGGAGCGACGTACGACCTCGCCGACTTCGGTCAGGCGCTGCTCGACATGGAGGCGCGCACGACCCTCGGCAAGTCCGTGGTCCGGGTGCGCGCCTGACTGTTCGCCGTCCGCGAAGGATGGGCTGCGGCGTGGTGCCGAGGGCTAGGGTCGTCGTCGTGACGACTCTCGAGGACGCCCGCGCGGGCATGGACCCGGCGACCCGACCCCAAGACGACCTGTTCGGCCACGTCAACGGCCGGTGGCTCGCCGAGACCGAGATCCCCTCGGATCGTTCCAGCTGGGGCCCGTTCGTGCAGCTGGCCGACACCGCCGAGGCGCAGGTGCACGCGATCATCGAGGACCTCGCCGCCCGGGCCGCGGAGGGTGCCGAGATCAGCGAGGACGCGCGCAAGATCGGCGACCTCTTCCACTCCTTCATGGACACCGACACGATCGCCAGGCGCGGCACCCGGCCCCTGCGCCCGCTGATGTCCGCCGTCGCCGGCCTCCGCGACCAGCGGGACCTGGCGGCGTTCCTCGGCGAGTTCGAGCGCATGGGCGGCCACGGGCTCTTCGGGTCCTACGTCGACACCGACTCCAAGAACTCCGAGCGCTACCTCTTCAACCTGGTCCAGGGTGGGCTGGGGCTGCCCGATGAGTCCTACTACCGCGACGAGAAGTTCGCCGAGGTGCGGGACAAGTACGTCGCCTACCTGACCCGGCTGTTCTCCCTCGTCGACCACGAGGCGCCCGACGTCGCGGCCGCGACCGTGCTCGCCGTCGACACGCGTCTTGCTGCGGGGCACTGGGAGCGGGCCGAGACCCGCGACGTGCAGCGCACCTACAACCTGATGACCAAGGCCGAGCTCGTCGAGCTCTGCCCGGCCTTCGACTGGGACGCCTACGTCACCAACCTCGGCGGCTCCGACGAGACGCTCGCCGAGGTGTGCGTGCGACAGCCGTCGTACTTCTCCCACCTCGCCGACGTCCTCGAGGCGGTCGAGGTCGCGGACTGGAAGGAGTGGCTGCTCGCCCACGTGCTCCGCGCCGCGGCGGCGTACCTCCCCGACGACTTCGTCGACACCAACTTCGACTTCTACGGCCGCACCCTCAACGGCACGCCGGAGCTGCGGGCCCGCTGGAAGCGCGGCGTCGCGTTCGTGGAGGGCGCGATCGGCGAGGCCGTCGGCCAGGAGTACGTCGCCCGGCACTTCCCGCCGGCCTCGAAGGCGATGATGGACGACCTCGTCGCCAACCTCCTCGCGGCCTACCGTCAGTCGATCTCGCAGCTCGACTGGATGACCGAGGAGACCAAGCAGCGGGCGTACGAGAAGCTCGCGACGTTCCGGCCCAAGATCGGCTACCCCGAGAAGTTCCGCGACTACTCCGCCCTCCGGGTCACCCGCGACGACCTGCTGGGCAACGTCGCGGCCGCGTCGGCGTTCGAGACCGACCGCCAGCTCGCGAAGATCGGTGCGCCGGTCGACCGCGACGAGTGGTTCATGCTGCCGCAGACCGTCAACGCCTACTACAACCCCGGCACCAACGAGATCTGCTTCCCGGCCGGGATCCTGCAGGCCCCGTTCTTCTCGCCCGACGCCGAGGAGGCCGAGAACTACGGCGGCATCGGCGCGGTGATCGGCCACGAGATCGGCCACGGCTTCGACGACCAGGGTGCGCAGTACGACGGCGAGGGCAACCTGAACGATTGGTGGACCCCCGACGACAAGGCGGCCTTCGAGGTCAAGTCGAAGGCGCTGATCGAGCAGTACGACGGCTTCGAGCCGCGCAACCTCCCCGGCGAACGGGTCAACGGCGCGCTCACCGTCGGCGAGAACATCGGCGACCTCGGCGGCCTGACGATCGGCCACACGGCGTACCTCATCGCGCGCGGCGGCTCGGCGCCGGACGAGGACCGGCAGAAGGTCTTCCTCAACTGGGCCTACTGCTGGCGCACCAAGCGCCGCAAGGAGCTCGACCAGCAGTACCTCACCATCGACCCGCACAGCCCGCCGGAGTTCCGCGCCAACATCGTGCGCAACCTCGACGAGTTCCACGAGGTCTTCGGCACGGTCGAGGGCGACGGTCTCTGGCTCGACCCCGCGGAGCGCGTGCGGATCTGGTGATCACGACCGCGTCAGCGGGTCGAAACCTATTGCTCTTCCAGGCTCAGCAATGGGCCACGGTCGCGGAGGAGGGTGACCCGCGTCCGTACCCAGACGTCCGGCCTACAGTTGCGCGCGTGGAACGGGATACGCAGGTCGGGTTCGAGTGGGGCCCGACCGGGGCGGCGACCCTGGCGGCACCGGTGACCGTCGTGGTCGACGTGCTGTCGTTCACGACCACGCTGTCGGTCGCCGTCGAGCGCGGGATGACTGTCTACCCCTTCCGGTGGAAGGACGAGCGGGCGACGGCGTACGCCGACGCGCGAGGTGCGGTCCTCGCGCGCGGCCGCTCGGAGCACGCCGGCGTGAGCCTCTCGCCGGCGTCGGTGCGAGCGGCCGTCGGCGTCGAGCGGCTCGTCCTGCCCTCGCCCAACGGGTCGTCGATCAGCCTCGGGCTGGCCGAGGCGGGAGTCACCGTCGTCGGTGCGTCTCTGCGGAACCGGACCGCGGTGGCCCGGTGGCTGGCTGCGTGCGGGGAGTCGATAGCGGTCGTGGCCGCCGGCGAGCGCTGGCCCGACGGGTCCCTGCGCCCGGCTGTCGAGGACCTGTGGGGGTCCGGTGCCGTCATCGCCGCGCTCGTCGACCTCGGGCTCGACGGGCTGAGTCCGGAGGCGCGGGTCGCCGAGCAGGCGTTCCGAGCCGTCGAGCGGCGGCTGGCCGTTGAGCTCGTCGCCTGCGCGAGCGGCCAGGAGCTCCTCGCCATGGGCTTCCCCGGCGACGTCGAGGTGGCCGCCGAGATCGACGAGAGCGAAGCAGTCCCGCTGCTCGTCGGTGACGCCTTCGTCGCTGCGTCCTCGCGGTAGCCGGGACGTCATACGAGGTGGTCGCAGGAGCGACCAGGTCGTATGACGTCCCGGGCGGGCTGGCGTCCGGGCGGGCGTAGGCCCCGGCATGGCGGATGGTCCGTGCCCGGGGCCTACGACCGTGGTGTGACCCTGCCGCCGCGCACCCCGTGTCGCGCGCCGGCGACCGTCAGGAGCGAGCTCCCGAGGCCCTGATACATCCCCTCGCACGAGAGCGTCGGAGCCCGCTGGTAGACAGGCACCATGCCCACGACGACCGACGTACGCCAGCGCGCCGAGGCCCACCTGCGCGCGCTCGTGGGCAGGGACGACGCCGAGTTGCGCGAGGACCAGTGGTCCGCGATCGAGGCGCTCGCCGCCGACCGCCGCCGGGCGCTCGTGGTCCAGAAGACCGGCTGGGGCAAGTCCGCGGTCTACTTCGTCGCGACGCTGCTGCTGCGCGAGCAGGGCGCCGGGCCGACGGTCATCGTGTCGCCGCTGCTGGCGCTGATGCGCAACCAGATCGCCGCCGCGGAGCGCGCCGGCATCCGCGCGGTCACGATCAACTCCACCAACATGGAGGCCTGGGAGCCGATCCAGGAGGCGATCCGCGCCGGCGAGGTCGACGTCCTGCTCGTGAGCCCCGAGCGGCTCAACAACCCCGGCTTCCGCGACGAGGTGCTGCCCCGGCTGGCGGCGACCTGCGGGCTGCTCGTGGTCGATGAGGCCCACTGCATCTCCGACTGGGGCCACGACTTCCGCCCCGACTATCGGCGCATCCGCACCCTGCTCGACGACCTGCCCGAGGGCATCCCGGTGCTCGCCACCACGGCGACCGCCAACGCGCGCGTGACGCAGGACGTCGCCGAGCAGCTGGGCAGTGCCGGGTCCCTGGGCGACGTCCTGGTGCTGCGCGGCTCGTTGGACCGCGAGTCCCTGCGGCTCGGGGTGGTCCGCCTGAAGACACCCGAGCAGCGGCTCGCCTGGCTCGCCGACCACCTCGCCGAGCAGCCGGGCTCCGGCATCGTCTACTGCCTGACCGTGGCCGCCACCCAGGAGGTGGCCGACTACCTACGCTCGCGCGGCCACGACGTCGCGGCCTATTCGGGCCAGACCGAGACCACCGAGCGGCAGGCCCTCGAGCAGGATCTCGCTGCCGGCCGGGTCAAGGCGCTGGTGGCGACCAGCGCGCTTGGCATGGGCTTCGACGCGACCCTCGGCTTCGTGGTCAACCTCGGGGCGCCGTCGTCACCGGTCTCCTACTACCAGCAGGTCGGCCGGGCCGGGCGCGGCCTGCCCCAGGACCTGGAGAGCGCGACGGTGGTGCTGCTGCCGGCGATCGAGGACCGCGACATCTGGGCCTACTTCGCCTCGCTCGCGTTTCCCCGCGAGGAGCAGGTGCGCCGCACACTCGAGGTGCTGGCCGACGAGGGTAGGCCGCTCAGCACCGCGACGCTGGAGACCTACGTCGACCTCAACCGCAACCGCCTCGAGACCATGCTCAAGGTGTTGGACGTCGACGGCGCCGTCCGCCGCGTCCGCGGTGGCTGGGAGGCGACCGGCCGGCCCTGGACCTACGACGATGAGCGCTACCGCCGGGTCCGCGAGGCCCGCGAGCGCGAGCAGCAGGCGATGCTCGGCTACATCGCGTCCGAGACCTGCCGGATGCGCTACCTGCGCGAGCAGCTCGACGACCCGGATGCGGCCGACTGCGGCCGCTGTGACAACTGCGGCGGGCTGTCCGTCGCCGCCGAGGTCTCGGCTGCCGCGGTCGATGAGGCGGAGGCGCGCCTCGCCAGGCCGGGCGTCGTCGTCGAGCCGCGGAAGATGTGGCCGACCGCCCTCGCCAACCTCGGTATCGAGCTCAAGGGCAGGATCGCCGAGACGGCCGGCGAGGGTCGCGGGGTCGCGCGGCTCACCGATCTGGGCTACGGCAACGCCCTGCGCGAGCTCTTCGCTCCCGCCACGCCCGACGGCCCGGTCCCGGTGCCGCTGGTCCGGGCAGTGATCGAGGTGCTGGGCGACTGGCGACCGCCGGTCGACGGCATCGTGGTCGTCGAGTCGGCGACCCGGCCGACGCTCACGGCCGACCTGGCCGACGGCCTGTCGCGCTTCCTGAAGGTCCCGGTCCTTGGTCGGTGGGCGATCGTCGACCCCGACGTCGCGCCCGGTCAGGGCGCAGCCAACTCGGCACAGCGGGTCGCCGCGGTCGGCCGACGCTTCTCGCTCCACGCCGACGACCTGATCGGACAGCGCATCCTGCTCGTCGACGACCGGGTCGACACCGGCTGGACCGTGACGCTCGCCGCCCGTGCTCTCCGGCAGGCCGGCGCCTCCGAAGTGCGACCGCTCGTGCTCGCGACGACGTCCTGACCCTGGACCGTTGATAGAACGCGTTCTAGTCTGCGACCCATGGACCGACCCCTGCGCGTGATCCAGTGGACCACCGGCAACGTCGGACGGCGGTCGCTGCACGCGATCATCGGCCGGCCCGACCTCGAGCTCGTGGGCGTCTATGCCCACGGTGCCGACAAGGTCGGCAAGGACGCCGCCGAGTTGTGTGGCCGGCTCGAGCCCACCGGGGTGCTCGCGACGAACGACGTCGAGGCGCTCCTGGCGCTCGGCGCCGACGCGTGTTGCTACAACCCGCTGTGGCCGAGCATCGACGAGCTGTGCGTGCTGCTGGAGTCGGGCGTCAACGTCTGCTCCAGCGCGGCCTGGATCACCGGTGGGAAGCAGTCCCCGGAGGATCTGGAGCGGATCCGCAAGGCCTGCGAGCGCGGCGGGACGTCGATCTTCGGCAGCGGTGCCCACCCGGGCATGACCAACGTGATCGGCATGGTGCTGTCCGGGTCGTGCGAGCGGGTCGACGAGGTCCGGATCACCGAGTCGGTGGACTGCTCGACGTACGAGAGCGCCGAGACGCAGCGCGCGATGGGCTTCTCGCTCCCGCCAGACACTCCCGGCCTCGCCGAGAGGGTGCGCCGCGAGAGCGAGGTCTTCGCCGAGTCGGCCGCCATGATGGCCGACGCGATGGGTGCGACCATCGACCGGATGACCTTCGACGTCGAGTTCACCGCAGCCGCCGCCGACAGCGACCTCGGCTTCATGACGATCCCGGCCGGCACGGTCGGCGGCGTCATGGGCTACCACCGCGCGTGGGTGGGGACGCGCAACGTCGCCAGCGTCGGCTTCAACTGGATCATGGGCGAGCACACGGTCCCGCCCAAGCCGCTCGCCCACGGCCACGTGATCCAGGTCTTCGGCGTCCCGAACATGCGGACCGTGCTGCACTGCCTGCCGCCGAAGGACTGGGCCGAGGGCTACATGTCCCTCGGCATGATCTACACCGCGATGCCGGTCACCAACGCGGTCCCGTACGTCGTCGCCGCGCCGCCGGGGATCGTGACGCTCGCCGACCTGCCACCGGTGACGGGCCGCTTCGCCGGCTGACCCCGTGGGGTCAGCCGACCAGGCGCTCGATGGCGTCGACCAGGCGCTCGTCGCCGGGCTCGACCTGGGGCCGGAACCGCGCGATCACGGTGCCGTCGGCGGCGATGAGGAACTTCTCGAAGTTCCAGGCCACGTCGCCGGCCTCGCCCTCGTCGTTCGGCGTCTGGGTGAGCTTCTCGTAGATCTCGTGCCGGCCGTCGCCGTTGACCTCGATCTTCTCGGTGAGCGGGAAGCTGACGCCGTACGTCGCGGAGCAGAACTCGGCGATCTCCTCGGCCGTGCCCGGTTCCTGGCCCAGGAACTGGTTGCAGGGGAGCCCGACGACGGTGAACCCGCGCTCGGCGTAGGTCTCCTGGAGCTGCTCCAAGCCGGCGTACTGGGGCGTGAGGCCGCACTTGCTGGCGACGTTGACGAGGAGCGCGGGGTTGCCCCCGGTGATCTCACCGAGGGTGGTGGGCGTGCCGTCCAGGCGGGCGATGCTGGCGTCGAGGATGCTCATGCTCCGAGCCTAGGGAACGGCCCGCAACCAGAGGACCATCGGTTGAACCCGCCGAAAGCACCGGCATCAAGAAGTCCTTGCTATTCGAACAACTGTTCGATACAATG
>VFQN01004207.1_pt1 | contig 19293 bp, 20 predicted proteins | sample 3512371 | NCBI WGS metagenome assembly VFQN01 (sample SAMN10412370, study PRJNA504923) | tailings metagenome | isolation source: Replicate 2 from Balatoc abandoned mine | place: Philippines: Itogon, Benguet | collected 2017-08-28 | reverse complement strand
CCAACAAGTCTTTAGGATGGGGCCACAACAAAAGAAGAATGTAAATGAGGTTCTTAGAGGGACTTTAACGAAAGAAATGATGGTTGAGGTTGAAGAAACGTTTAATATGGTTGCCGATGCGAATGGAATTATGCCAGTGACCAAGCTCAATGTTGCCCTAAGAGGATTAGGTATGCACCAGCATGAAGCAGAGGGTGCAGATATTCCTTCAGATGGAATGGATTTAGATAAATTTGTGGAGATTGTTATCCTTTGCATGAAGCATCCGGCATGGGCAGTGAACGAGATGTTAGAAGCATTTGCTATCTTCGACAAGGATGCGAGTGGTCTCATCGATCCAAATGAGCTTCGAAGAGTTTTCGGAAGAATTGGAGAGCAGCTACTGGAAACTGAGCTTGAAGACGCCCTCAAAGAAGTTGAGCTTGAAGACGCCCTCAAAGAAGTTGATATCGATGGCGACCTCAAGGTAAAGACACTTCCTTGCTCCTTTTTTGCCATAACGTTCCTTTACAGATGGTCGCAGCAGAGTATTTCAACATGGTTGCGACAACCAAAGGCTCTGATTATATTTTCGATGACGCAATCTGATTCCCCACCATATATACCCTGACAATATCATTCTTTGCCACGAGTACAAACGATCGTCTTTACATTACTAATATCTATTATTTTCCTCTCAGTATATCATAGTTCTACATCATACAAATCTAATTAGTTGAGATAGAGTTCAAAGTTATCATTCTCTACTCTGTCATTTTGAGTTTCGATTTCTTTTATGTTGATACGAGTAGATTAGTTTCGAGAATCTTTATTCATAAAATTCTGAAACTTTTAACTTGAAACTAAACATAATAAACCAATCATCTAACACATTTTATCAATTGTGTGATGCCTAATTAAAATAATTATTGCTGCATTACAAACGAATTGCATTTTTCAAGTAAAATTGCAATGAGAGATTTACTCTTCCAGTTTCTTTCCCTTTTCATTTTGTCATTCCTTGTATTTGGTATTGAATCACAATCAACGAAATGGTATTATACAAGAAGATTTCGTAATGACTTTCATCCTAACGGAGTAAAGCTGTTTTCAGGTTCCAACTTCAATTACGACGATTTATTTCACAATCGAACGAATGATCAAGCGATCTTGTTTAGTGGTGGAATCGCCCTTTTGCGCGAAACAGATCCCAATGCACTGTTTAATAATGAGACAATCTATTACTTGATGCAAAACACTTCACTCATACCAAAGCAATCCATTGGGCAAGAAATCTCTGGATTATCGACGGTTCAATATAATCTTTTGATCATTAACGATTATGCAAATTATCCTAATGCATCAAATAATTCAGATTTATCGATTATGGAGGAGGAGATAGGATTGTTCGATCATGTACAAAATAAATACATTGAAAAGAAATGGCGTTACACCAGATTAGGAATGGCATTAGCAATTTTGGTGAATGTAACATATCCATCAAAAGGAAATTCATTCTATGAAGAGCATAAGATTCTTGCTTCTGCGGATATGGCTGGAAAGCCTTCCCTCTCCTACCACACTTGGACAACGAAGTTGTTAGACACACCGACCACAGAATTGGAAGCAGTTCCTCAAATTGATCCGAACGAACTGATTAAACACCCAATAGAACCGGTTTCAACTGAGTTGGAGGGAGAAATCGAGGATGTAAAGAGGTTGAGAATCATGACCTATAACTTATGGCATAATAATCCACCCTCTTGGATCTATCATGTTCGCAAGTGAGTATAACCAACTTTATTATTTTGTGAGCTTACGTTGAATGTTGTGTTAGGTTGAGATGGGAAAGATATCACAAGAGATTAAGGTAAGTCGTAAGCAGGGTGTTAAAGTTTGTCTTAGTTTTCCGTTTGTTATATTTAGATTATTTGCAGAAAATATTGTGAAAAATGATCCTGATATTATTACTTTACAAGAAGTCAGGGTAGATGCAGCCTTCTTTTCTCCAGAGGGAAGAGTCTTCTATCAGGATGTGAGTGGAGAACAAAGCAAATTTGATGGAGGTATAATATCCACCCTTAACTTGTTCCTCGATCCTTAACTTCTTTTAGGTTCACAAGTTGAGCATTTGCTGAGTCATTTGCGTGATGCGTGGATCAGTGCCCACGGTATTGAGAGTTACCCAAATTATCAAGTGGTTTATCATCCCGCTATGTTTATGAAAGAAAGGTGAGGAACATTTTTATAAATCGGCGGTTTTTCTTATTACTTCAATAATTAGAGAGAAGATTAATATCAGAAATGAAGAAGGTTTATTGATTTTAAGTAAACATCCTATTATTAACAGCGAGCTATTACTATTATCTCGGGAGGTCGGTAACAACAGGTATTACTTTTACTTGAGTAATGTGCACATGACAACTTTTCTAATTACGCTGTCTTTATGTAGTGATGATCATCAACGAGTGGTTTTGGTTGCTCAAGTTGAAGTTGCTCATGGTCAACAGTCTTCATTGGTCACAGTCGCAACATCTCATTTCAGGTAACAAGTTTAATATCTTTGTTCAACCAAAACTGAGTTTTGCGTTTAGTTTATCATCTGAGGCAAGAGATCGAGCTGTCCAGGAGATTAAAAGTTTCTTTTCCGAAAACGAATGGATAAACTTATCAGCGTTACAGGTATTTTTGAAATTGCGTCAAAAAAGTACTCTCAAGATCATGAGTTAGGTTTTCACTGGAGATTTAAATGCAGAGCCAATGGAGGGTGCGATTACTGCTTTATCATCGAAATCTGATGTAAGGGAAAGCGCTGTTTTCCTGCTAAGTTTGGTGTTCATCAGATTCCTCTCTTAGGTTTTTCATTTCGTTGATACTTGGACTGCCTTACATGAAGATGATCAGACTGGTTTCACTTTCCCTGCTTGCAATCCTGTGAAAAGGATCGACTACATCTTCGCGAAGAAGAATGATAATATTTGTGCGAATACAAGTGAAGGTGATTTGTCATGTAATCAGAACCATGTCAAGATTTTAGATTCTTTCATAATTGGTCAGGATCCTACTGAAGACACAAGTAAGTGGTATTTCTTGTGTTTTGCATTATTTTTTCTTTTTTAATTTTTCCTCTTCTTAGAGCACTTGGTGAATTCTCGTGAAGGTATTGGAATGAATGATGCTGACTCGCCTATCTGGGCAAGTGATCATTTCGCTCTTGTCACGGATCTTGCTTTAGATTAGTCAAAATAAATCGTTTGAAAGACTGTTGTCAAATGTCAAAAAGAAAAGATAAAGTTTTGGATATTTTGATTGTTTGTTTTGTGCGTTCTAATTTTGAGACTAATGATGCGTTTTATTTAACATTCTTTACAATTAAGAACAGCTATGGAACAAAGAGAATTCTGCTTTTAATAAGATCATGATTTCAATGAAGACTTACGTACTTTGCTTCAATCGCAAACCTATAAGCGAAGAGAGAGCAAAGTCAGCTACGATCATCTTGGTGCCAATGCCACTTACCTTCTAAGAAAGTATTCATTTCATTTAATTGTTTAGCTGCTTTATCTTTTTCATCTTTTAATTTTTCTGTTAAATATTGATTCTCACTTTTTAATTGTTCTAATAATAATTTTTCATCTTTATTTATTTGTAGATTATCATTTAATTGTTGTATCTGTTGTGAATATTCTTGATGTATAGATTTTAATTTATTATCTAATTCAACCCTTATATCTATAGATTGTTGTAATTCTTGTTTAATAATGGAAAGTTCTTCAGTTTGTCGTTTTAAGATTTTCTTTTGATCTAAAATTAACTTACTAAGACTCGAAGATATTGAAAGATCTTTTGAAAGTTTCTTATCATAGGGTTGTAAGTGATTTTGTAAATGTTCTATTTTTTGTTTTGTATTTTCTAATAGATTTGAATAATCTTTTTTACTAATAAATTCATTATTTTCATATTCAAGAAGATGTAATATGTGATTGGATATTTCACGTTCTTGGTCGAGTTTTATACTTTTTCTCCAAAGATGATCATAATGTTGATAGATTGAATGATATGGATAGGTTTCTTGATGATTTCTTTGAAGGATCTTATCATATAGACCTTTCTTCCAGTTCTCTTCGACCATTTTTATTTTTTTTATTTTTAGCAAATCCGGTCGAAAATAAACGGGCTTTCATAATGCCGTCATTATTAAAGTGGTTTTGACTTTTACAGTGATTTCTGAGAGAATATACGTACATTGTGAATCTTTTCTTATTAAAACAAAGGAAAAGCTGAAGAATAGATTGTTAGTTATTTTTGATCCGTTCTAGATTATTTACGTCTTCCACCGATTGCGTTACATAACCACTCAATTCCTTCATCAACCCCTGTACCAGCTATAGCGTTACTGGCCCTAAACAATAAATATAATCATTTTCCAAAACAAATGCTGCAATCTACAAACTTACTCAATATGCCAAGCCTTATCTTCAATAGTATTTAGCGATAATTCCTCCATGCACTCCTCAGGAGACAGAGAACCCGCAAGGTCCATCTAATAGACGAATTAAAAAGACAGATCCAATAAAATGTATTGAGAGAGGTCACCTTATTTGCAAAAAATAATATTGGGGCTCGGGTTGTTTTGATCGCCTCATGGCCCAGCAATTGATCTAACTCTTCCTTTGCAACACACATTCTTATTTTATCAGTGCTATCTAATACAAATATAATAGCTTGGACATCAGCGTAATAGTGCTCCCATAAGCTTCGATACCGTCCTTGACCGCTCATATCATAAACAGTAAAGTTTAAATTATTTCTTTTGAATTCCTCCACTTGGAAGCCCACTGTTGGAGTCACTTCAAAGGTACCACCCTACAAGAACGTAAGAGAAGAAATGTTTCAAGATTTCGTTCTGTTTTAGCCAGACTTACCTTCTTAGGCTTTAAGTGATTAATTAGAGTTGTTTTTCCACTGTTGTCCAAACCAATCACCAATATTCGAGCTTCTCGGCGTCCAATACCGAAAGCTGATGAAATCATTTCAAATAAACCCATTGTGATTGCGATAAATCTCTTGCAAGTACCAAATGAGTTAAATTATGCGGAACTTCTTACGGAAAAAAACTGTTACAATCGATTTCGCGAAAGAACGATCGTATTATCACTCTCTTTTCAATAGAGTTAATGTTCAAAACGTTTCAAATTTTAAGAACTCATCAATGATTATCTGTTCAAAGTGTAATCGTGAAATCCCGAATGAATCTTTTTTTTGTCCGTTATGCGGACATGCTGTGTTTAAAGAAAGTGTTGTTTATAGTAAAAGTACAGCAGAGTTTGATCCTGGTAATCCGGCTAGAAAGCCTTGGAAGGATCAGCCTTTAGTTCCAATTCGGAGCTATGTTATTCGAAATAACTCTCAACAACCATGGTATCCGACCATGAGACAGAAGGAAAGACCCAAGAAGAACATTCATCGAAGATCGAAGGAGATACCAGCGGATATTCATCCCTCGCCTTCAGAAGACAGTTTTTCAATAACTTCGAGTACCACGAGCTTAACGTTGGGAGATTTATCTGTTCATGATTTAATTCAACACTCTAATGTAACAGAAGGTATGTAAGGCCTATAAATATCTTTCTATCGCTGATTCTTCTATAGATGTTTCTCAGTCAATTGAAAGCAATTTAGTCAGAGAAAAAGTCTCTCCTCTAGTAACCTATGATATTAAGCAAGAAGAACACGAGAAGATTTTCTTTCTCATTTCGTTGGTCGAGCAGACTTATGGTGTTTCGTCAGTTCGATTATGTTGGCTGCGGTTAGCGATATTATGTGAAAGAACTCTTGAGTTGCCACTGGCTACGCATCTCACTGAAGATGAAGACGAATCTTCAGATGAAAAGGAGAACAGTAAGAAGGAAAAGCCGGAAGACATACTATTGAATACGGAGTCGTTTTCAACATCGACTGTGATGCAGTCAGAGATATTATGCTACATTCCGAACCACTATGGGAGGCTAATGGCCCCTGCAGAGAGTGAGTGGATTGATCTTTTTGCGGTAAGTTAAAATATTTTGTTTAACTTGATAATTATTTTTAAATTCATTGGTTTTGTGAAGATTAATGCAGAGGATTATTACGTGGTATGACTAAGATCGAACTTACTAAAATAATATATTTATTACTTTAATAGACACAATACCTTGAGAAGAATTATCAATTTTTGCTGGAACGGATAAAACTTATTGATGCAGAAAGGATAGAATATCAAGAAAAGAAATGTTATAAAATATTTATGGAATTTAAGAAATCGAAGATTGACATCCCTGAGGATATCCTTGCCGAGCTGAAATCTCCATCGAGTAACTTCTCCAATCAACGCCAACTGCATATGCATGAAACATCTCCTTCCGCCACCGAAACAACAAGTAAGTTAATCATCTTAAGGTCTGAGAGTTGTTTAACTTAATTGAAATAGATTTAACATCTGAATACACTTTCAACGAATATCTAAAACCAATAAAGGGAAGAATTCGATTAAACCGTAATTATCGCATTCCTTACTGTAATGTATTGGTAAGTAATTGCATTTTTATGATTTCTGACCTCATTGACCATCATTCTATTAGATTCTTGTGAAATTAAACTTTAGAAATCGATTTGGATCAGAACATCAACAGCACACTTCAACTATTCGATCTGTCGCAAACAATCGCGACTTTCAGGAAACAATGAAAGTTTCGGATATTGATCTTCGGATTGAACCCATCAGAACTGACACTTCGAAAATCCTGCAAGATAGTGAGGATGAAAAAGAATTCAACCGTCAGATAAATCTACCCCTCGGGGAAATGAATATCGATATTAGTGCTCTGAAGCATATTCTAAAAGATGAGAGAAATAGTGACTTAGAGGAGGTTTTGCGTGAATCATTGGAAGATCCAAAATGCTTTCAAGACTTCATAACAACACTCATTGGGATGTTTAGATTAGAGTATAGTGATAGGGGAGTCCAATACGCAGTGGCTGGTGGTTTTACCTCTCCCCTTTATACTTCGTATCCTTGGCCTGACAGAGATATTAACTGTGATTGTGACGGTATGAATTTATCGGATGAGGATGGTGAAGAAGAAACAGATGACGAGGAAGAAAGGAGAAATACATCAAACTTTCCAATAACTTCGGTAGAAGTGGATGATAAAGAACAACAACTTAATATTAATGAAGATAATTGAAATTAAGAAGGAAATTAAGCAAAAAAAAAAAACAAAGAAATACATGCATTTTTGATTTCCCTATGATTATGATGATTATAATAATCCGGGCTACCTTGCGATTTCATTCTTTCAAATCAAGAGGAAATTGAGTGTTGTGTCACTAGATTGAGTAAACCCGAGTGAAAAGAATAATATTTACTTTACTTATTACCCCTATAATGATCATCATAATCATTCTATAACTATATCCACTTTGTTTGCTTTTCTTTTTTTTTTAATTTCTTTCTTTGAATTATGTTTTCTGAACTAATGTTTATGTCCTACTCTGTGAGAAACGTTTAGACAGAGACTAAACGATCTGGAGCTGATCTTAATCCACGATGAGTACCACCAACTTCACCAGTAGTATCATTTGCATTCTTTCGCCAGAAGATAACTTCTTGTTGTTTGAAATAACGACGATCTTCTTCATCGACAAGAACTAAATTCAAATAGTATTTTACTGAAAAGACATTATTCACTGAACGATAAGTTGGTGTTAAATCTAAATGTGATAAGAATAATCGAACAGGAACACATTCACCTATTAAACAGAGAGGAAATGATAAAGTCTCAGAAAACGGGAGAGAGAGGGAAAGAGGCTTACCCTTAATTGGTGCACCATCCATTAATTCAAATTTTACAATATTTTCTGATTCATTATAAGAACTTGCACCCATACCAGCAGCTTCACGACGAATAACAGCTAATTCCATAAACTTAATTTTAATTCGGACTAATAAGAAATAAATTTTGCCTAAGATAATATCTTGCAAATGATATTTTTGTTTATCAAATTCAAATTCAATATGTAAACAATCCTCAATACCCACTTCCATCTTGATACCTTGAGATGGAGTATCAGCAATAGTTTGACTTGGTCCCTATTAACAAGCAACATAAATAAAAAGGGGAGAGATGATAGGTTCTAATCACTTACAGTGAGGTAGTTTTGAACAGCAAATTCTTGTTCTTTGACATTACTGTTATAACTTCGAGAGATTGTGACGCGAATAAAGTAGCGGAGACGAACGTTCAAACCACTATATGATTCGTAAGGCTTTTCGGTAGAGAATTCAAAGGGATAAGTCTGTAATGAGGAAATGATCAAATCATTCACAAAGACATCTAGGAAAGAGCTTACTCTGCTTTGAGCCAAAGTACCGGCTGACTCTAACTCTCTCACTAATGAAGTGAACTTCATGCTATTTCCTCTTTCAAAGTAAAGTTCTAGATAGTTATAATTAACCACAGACTTATAGAAGAAATTGTGAATCTGTTGTTACCTGTCTGACCGATCATTTCAATACGGATTCCTTGGTGTTCAATCTTCTTTCCAGCAGGAACAGAAATATCGACAACGCCACTCACATTTTCATTACCGTTATACAATGGCAACTCGACTGATTCTTGCCCAGGGACTTTCATTGTTTTCCGTGGACGACTTGAGTCACCATCAAAGTTGATAATGATTGTAGGATTTGTAGTGAAAGAAAACATTGTGAATTGATGATAACCAAAAAGGCAATCAGAGAGTTAATTTGCAAAATAGAATCTATACGATCTCAAAAGACCTTTGAGTTTTTTTTGGTTTGGATATCAGATGGAAATATCGATATTTTCAAATACCATAATTTCAGATTTTTTCACGCACTATTTCAAGTTTCTTGGAATAGGGAAAGGTAAAATAAAGAGAAGAATGAAATGAAAAAAAAATTCTTTGAAATGACACAGATTACAATCTTTGTCATTTTACTTATCGTTTTGATTCAACAATGCACATCAAGATCTTTTTCTCATGATATTAGATCAAGTTTGAAGGGAAATGGTGATAGTCCTATCTCTAACATAATTGCAGTAAATCAAAATGGCGCGAGTAAGAAACGTCAGCGTACTGACCCAAGACAAACACCTCCATTTGCACAACCACAGCAACAGCAAAGAAATTATTATAACCCGATTACCAACACAAATCCATCTCGTTTTAGAGCTTTAATAAGCGAGGTTGGTGTTCATTCTATTACTATATTATTCGCTGGTGCTTCATGGAGGCTGATCGGAATTTATGACTTTCTTGTCACAGATCCAAGATCCTTAGTGAATACTCTCTCAAAGTTCGCTACTGTATCCTTTTTTGTTCTTAACTTTACCGCGGTAGTTCTTCAAATCTTCAAACCATTAGTTTTCAAAAGCTTTCTGAAAATTGTTGTCGCACTTGATTTTTTGAGAGAATTTTTTTCAATAGCTTTTAATTTACTTGCTGCATTTTATTTGAATCAATCTCAGCGAGATTTGTTTTTGGGAAGGATTATAGCAAATTTATTTTGGGCTTCGGCCTTTTTCAGTTTCAGTCGTAGTCGGTGGGTGTTTCAACCCAAACAAGTGCAGCAAAGGGGTACAAGTTCGTAGAAATGAGGTTTGGGCATAAATGAACATAGTGTAAATAATTAAGGCTTTTGAGAGTTCGAATCTGATTGTTCATTCTCTTTTATGCTCTTTGTAGAATGGAAGAGATTTCAAAAAATTGATGCTTCTATTGGATAGCGTAAGCGATGAAAGTGAGATAATTCAAGGCAATGTACTTGAGGAACTCTAAAGCACCTCTAACGTCGAGACTCTCTTATCGGTAATTAACCGACAAAGTTCTACCGGTATTTTTCTAGCGGTTCCTCACTTTGCAAAACTATTGAACCAACGAAAGAAAGAGCGAGAGATTCTTACTCGATCTAGGAGCTGAGATGACTGATCTGGAGAGAAAATCCTCAACATTTGGTGCTGCTATCAATCTTGCAAAGGTAAAGTGATTCAACTGACATGCTCGATTCTCTGACGTCATTTTCTTCCAATATCTCTTCAAGTTATGCATTGGTACTGGAGTTTTAGCTCTCCCTTATGCCACATCTCGTGGTGGATTATTATTTGGGCCTTTAGTTATTGCCCTCGTTGCAGCATGGAATGGAGTCGCATGTAGATTAATGATAGAATGTAAAAACTACTGTAAAGATATGACAGTCCCAAGAACTATTGGTTCCACCTATGGTAGAATAGCCTATATTGCAACAGGAGATTGGGGAGTACGTATTACCGATATTTCTATTATTATTACTCTATTAGGTGTATGTATAGCATATCAAATTACCTTTGCTAGTTTAATCTATGATATACCAGGAAATATTTTCACGAAAACAACTTTAACCGTAATTTCTGGTATAATAGTTTTACCATTTTCTATAGCAAAAGATCCAGGTTATTTATCCTTTTTCTCTCTTTTTGGATTAATTTGTTTAATGATTGGAGTTTTTTCTATTTTATTTTTTGGACTTTGGTCTTATGGTAATATCACTTTAAAGGATCCATTCCATAGCATCATCAATAATACAAATGAAAATTTATCATTTTTCCCAGATAGTATTTCTGATGCAACCATTTTTATTGGTGTTGCAACTTTCTGCTTTGGTATGGCATCATTAGCATTCCCTATTGAAGAAAGTATGGAACACAAAGAACAATTTCAAACTGCTGTTTTATGGAGTTTAATTTTTGTTTGGTCAGTTTATGTTGCAATTGGTGATTTAGCTTCTATTCTTTATCTCCATGATCCTCAAGGGATTAGTGATAATATTCTCACAAACCTACCGGAAGATTCTATTGCAGCTTCATTAGTGAGACTTTCTATGGCTTTGGTAAGAACTTGATGTTACTTTTGGACTTTGTTGATCCTAATTTTTTCTTCCTGGAAGGTCTGTATTTTAACATTCCCATTAACATTCCTTGCACCAGCTCAAATTATCGAATTCGCGCTTCAACGATGGATTTCAAGTCGCTCTTCATATCAAAGAATCTACGATGGAGAACCTGATATCCCTGAAACTTCGCTTTTTATGAGGATAGGAATTCGAATTGGTTTGATTCTTCTTTGCACATTCTTTGCATCAGCTGTTCCTTGCTTCGGAATGGTAAGTTATGATAGATACTTTTTGTTACCGTTACTTTGTATCTATGCTCAGGTCATCTCGCTTTTAGGTTGTTTCACGGTGGTTATCCTATCTTTTATTCTACCCCCTCTCTTCCATCTATTTATCATCACCGTTCCTAAGTTAAACAAGCAAAAGAGTGCCATTTCACAGCAAAGTTTAAGTTATATGGAAGATGATGAGAAAGTTATCAAGAGGAATTATTATTTTGGGGTTGCGCATACTTTAGCAGGGATTGTTCTGTCTCTGATTGCTACAAGTGTCACTGCGTTTGATGTGTGGTCAAAATTATCCAGTGGCGCGGGATGTAGTTAAATTTAGATCTTAGTTAGTTAATTTTCGATCAGAATAAAAGGTTGCAAACATAACAGTTCTTGCTGTTATTCTAAACCAATCACTTAATCTGTAATGACATATCTTATATTACAAAAAGTCAGATACAGAGAATTATATCTTATTAGGTGGCTATATACAGAAAGATTATCGATTCATAAATGTAAATCTAAGCAACGCAATCACGAATTAATCAAAGAAACCTCTTTTACGTTCAGTTTCTCTCTTCAAGCGAACAAAGTCCTTCACGCGAGCTTGTCCTTCCTACAAAAAAGAAAAGTTATTTCATCAATTTTCACTCTGAAAAGGAAAACCTACCTGGGTGGCAAGATCGCCAAGTGAAAATTGTAAAACAGCGATTCCGATGACAATTCCAACAAATCCGACAATAAAGAATGTCGGATCTGGAAGATCTACTTTCTGTCCTGAAATTGCTAAAATATCTTCTTCCGTAACTACAGCGTCAGCTAACAGTACAGAAGGTGAGTTTATTAAAGTGTCAAGCCATTGAGGAGACATCGAAAGCTTCAACGAACTCCTTTCTTTAAAAATATTCACATTTTTCGTGAACGTTCCACCTCTTTTCAACTTCCATGAGCCTTGATGATAACAATACGACTTTGCTATGGATAAAATAAGAATTAAAAGTAAAGCTTTCATGGTAAATGATTCAATCTTTGTGATTCAATAATGACTCACCTTCCTCTTATAACGCGAGTCTCTTGTTTAGATTGACTCTCTTGATAGAGCAGGAAATTTAAATTCAATTGTAATGGTGGAGTCATTCGAGCAATTGCGATCATCTATCGATGAGCAAATACAGTTTATTATCGATGAAAATAATCATGAAGAAGATGTTGATCATGCACTTGGAGCTTTGCATGGTTTTTTAGAAGAACTCGTGAGGAATCTTGAGGATTTCGCTTCTCCTACACCTCCAAGAGTGACTGTTGACACTCAAATTGATGAAAGAATCGAAATTTCCGCCGCTTTTGAACCTGATATTTTCATAGATTATTACATACTGTTATTGGAACTTGGATACCAATATGATATTCTCTTTGAAGCGATGATGTTACTGTGGAAGAATTTCCCGAAATTCCTCAAGCAATTCTCCAGTACCTCTAGTTTTCAAGCAAGTCAGTATCTTGCTTTATTAACACTGTTATTAAAGTACTGCGATGACGGGTTTCGAATATTATTAGTCCACCAGACTAAGCAACAACAGCAGGAATTAATTAACTCGCAATATTCCGCCTCTTCTGAGAACAGCGATTGTCGAAGACGAGACAATCAAGATGAAAATTTATCTCAAATGGAAGAAGTAAAGTCGCTTTCTACAACTCCCTCTACAGACTTCGAGCAGTCTTTGAAGCTATTGATATTCTTTATCCAGCGATTATCAATGACACTCTCACTCGGTAAAGCAATTGATATTACGAGATCTCATTTTACACAGGCAATTACCCAACTATTTTCGTTTTATGGGTTTATCCAGCAAGATACTCTCATGACTTTATACTATCCCGCTTATCTCGCTTTGCAACGAAATTGCTTTCAAAGTCTTCTGAAGGTCGGGGGTCTCACCGACAATACGAAAGAGGGTGATGGTTCAGACATTTATGATTACCTTAACATTGATGTCTGGCTAATTTATGATACAGTCTTGCAATCCACGAAAGAAGACGAGAAGCTTAAAACACAGTTTCATTTAATTGGAGTTCAATCGTTTTATACCTCTATTATTTCAGCTATCGCTGATCAAAAGGAGATTTTCCTGGATAATGGCTTGACGGAGACTCTTTGGAAGGATTGGATCATCAATTTACTCCAAACTACTCTAACTATCTTCTCCATTCAAGAGAACTATTGCCAAAGGGATTTCTTTGATCTCAAGCTTTCTCTTTCGGACTGGATGAAGAGTTTTAAGAAATTCTTGCAATTTCTACAAACAAAATTCCCTCAAGAATCTTTTGTATTGTACGTGTTAACCTGGCTTGCGCAACACGCATGTGGTTATCATACGAAATCACTTTTGTCAAAATCCAGTGGGACTGTCCAATTTGCCACCTCAGTTCCCACGATACAAAAGACCGTAGAGACAGAGATCTTGCTCTCTCGAGTAATTTTGATCGATCTCTTCGAGACTATTGACGATTCCTTGATTCAAAAATTTCTTGCGTTCGTTCTATTGGAGATTAGAGTTCAAGCGGAAAGTAAAAGCTTCCAGATAATTGATGCTTCGGTATATTTAGAAGATACGTGGATTATTCAAAGTATATCCATGACTTTGATCTCTTTGCTTTATACTTCCTCAAATAGAATTCCTGACGTTTCCCAGCAGAAACAAAACATTCTCTTACAGTGGATTTATGAATTTCTATCTGCTCATTTTAACAGTATTCCTGGCGTTCCATTCAATCAAAATGTTATGGTAGGCTTTCCAAGCGAGATAATCCAGCACCTTCTTATTAATTTTCCCTTTTCAAACTTACTATCAGCAGGGTCTCCGCCAGAGATAATTTCCCTGACTAATAAAATTATTGAGCTCGTGTCATTATATTTTAAAGGAATTACAACGAATCAACCGACTAACAACGCTGGACGGGGTTCACAAAAGAGTAACTTAGTTATGATTCCTTCTTTTCCAACTTTATCCTGGGCGTACTGTCTTATGATTGCTTTACTTAACAGCGTGAATCAGCAAGCAAATCATCCAAGTTACCCGTCGCTTGAAACAGTGCAAAATGTAATTAAATCGTTCCAGCGAAATCAAATTCTCTCTACTCATATTATTCAAGAAATCCTCATTCTTATGCAGCAGTACAACCATTACTGTCTCTTCTACTCGACTGGTACCACTTCTGATTCTTCTAATTGTAACATGAAAGAAGATTTGGTGAAAAAAGTTCTTCCAGTATCTTCATTGAAGAAGATGATTGAGATTCTCCATTCAGAAGAGCTGCTCTTTCAATTAATACAATATCATCCTCTTCCTAATGGAGTTAAGATGATTTTACTACAAGCTTTGACCTTTCTCTCCGCACCAATTTCATCCCTTGTTGAACAGTTCTTGACTTGTTTGAACAGCAACTCTTCCTCCATGTTTCCTCAAATTATGCTTCTATTAGATGTTTTCCAATACTCTGTCATGATTGGATGCTATTATATACAGCTTTTCCTCAGACAAGATCACTTGCAAGATCAGCAAACTCAGGTAAGTCTAGTTAAATCTCCATTTCTCTTCTTTTAGATGAAAATTATGAATATTTTAAGATTCTTCTGAAATGTGCCAAATCGTTCTTGCCTTTATTCAAGTTTTCAGAGGATGAAGCTGCTATAAAAGTTCTTTCCATGTCTCATATTCCCATCGAACTCCCTATGCTCTGGAACACCTCTGTGTTACTGCCACTTGCGACATTATTTCCGAAAGTGGAGGAAAAGCTCTCGTCTGTGAGTTCTTTATTCTCAAAGAAAAGGCAGAAGCTCTTCAACCAATGGAAAGAAGAGGAGGTTGAGGCAAAGTTGTTATTAGCAAATCGGAGGCCTAATTTTACAGACAATGAGATGATTTCTCATCAGCTCATGAATCTTCATGAATGATTTAGAATCAAGAACGAATATATTTATTCGTAAATGTCTTTCACAGCCACACCACGCCGAACAGTTTGTTCCCCACAGTGAGAAGCGGCGTTTTATGATAAATATTATAAGAATCTGCAGAAGGGAAGTCAAGCACATTATAAGTATCTTGTTTCCGGCAGAATCTGTGGTTTGTTGCTGTTTATTAGCGAGTGAATGATAAGAGGTCTTAACTTTTACAGAGAAAGGTGATTTTTATGTGAGAGAAAGCACGTGATTTCCCACAATTACCATCACAATTTACCAAACGCAACAACACATTAAGTTCTATTGCACTAGGTAATTTCCATCAAATCAACTAAAATTTCCTTTTATTCTAAGTTGGTGTTACTGGTTCTGATCCTCCTACTTGTATCGCAGTTGGTGAAGAGGGATAATTCGTAATAATTTCTACATCAGGTTCAGGATCACGTCCATAAACTTCTAATCCTATTAATAAAACAATAATTGCTAATATATCAAATACACTGACATGACAACTTAAAATCACTGAATGATTCATTCCATTAGATGTTACATAATCATAAAACCATAAAACAACAAATGCAGCAAGAACTGAACCAGCAACAGCACGTCCAACAATTTGATTACCAATCTGTAAAACACTATTAATGGATAATATTGCGAAGAACGTTGATAAAACATATCCAATAATTATATATAAACTGTTATCACAGGTTGGAATATCATCGGTCAGATCTGTTTTGTTTGGTGTTATCCCTAAGAAACACCTCCATCCGTAATAGATTGTACTACTGATGGACACATTCGCAATGAAAAGATCTACAGAGAAACAAAGAAAAAGGGGATGAAATAAATTCGTACTGAAAGGGTGACAAAGAGTTCTTACCGGTGATGAGATAGAAGATGAGAGAGAAAGCAACAGTTATCCAGAATTGATAAAAGAACAAAAATGATGTCAGGTAATAGATATCAACTGGCTGTCCCCATGCTACAAGTGAATTTTCTTTATATAAAGTTGATAAGCCTTGTAATGCTGAAGCTGCAATATACATAAGAGCTGAGCGAGTAGAATAGAAGGAACAATCAGATGACCAATCACACCACAAAATCTTAGCTAATCCTATAACCAAAGCGCCGCTAATAAAAAATAAACCAAATTTATGCGAATCACCATAATTACGATGAGGAAAAGCTATCCTAGATCCACCAACAACAAATATTGTACTAGCATGCATTAATATGACTGTCATGGTAGGAGAGACAGCAACACCTGAACAAACTAATCCTAAAAATTGTAATGAATCTAAACCTGCCATAACTAGGATTTGGCTATGAGGAAATTTTCTCATTTGTGAAGTAATCTCTTTGGTTTTATGGATTTTATAAAGTGTTACAAAGGAAAAGAGAAGGAAAGATAATAAGAAAATAATTTCAATTAATACAAATTTAAATGGAAACATACGATCTATCATAAATTTAAATGTTACACGTTCACCAGCCGTTGATAGAATTAATAAAGATGTGGAAATGTAAAGTTCATGTTGAAGATAAAATTGTAAGCAAGTTTGATAGCATGTTTGGAAAAATGAAGATTTTCGTTGATTTGATGCACTATCCCATTCATGGTGAGCATGACCTGGAGATATTATGTCATCTTGACTTATGGAAGAGTAGTTGGCATAGCGATGAGGACTAGAATGTTCATATGATGCACGAATCGCAGAAAATTCTTGCCAGCCGCCAGAGGAGGTCGATTTTGTCATATTTTTTGAGGAAGAAAAGAAGAGCTCCAACAGATAAACCACAAAGAACTCTCAGAACACAGTATTCGAATCAAATCTCACTTAATTTAAGTAAACTGTGATCATTTATTTAAATAAATTGAAAGGAATAACAAGATGAGTACAAACCACAACAAACTATTCGGCCTACCGGCACGAAGAACCCGCCCAGGTGTGCGCGCAATTAACGCCATTTCGCACTTTTAGGGGTGTGCACTGGTGTTGTTTTGTGCAACGAGGCTTCCACACCATCCAACCCAAATTCATTTCAACATCAATCGAACAAAGATTACCTACAAAGAGTGATCAATACATATAAGTGGAAGTTATTTATCTTTTAGAGTAGTTAGCGTCAGAATGAATAAAGAACAGAAAGCACCTGCCGATAGAGGTAATGTGGCTTATATGATCATGTTTTGGGAGGGTGTTGGCAATCTGTTTCCTTGGAACGCCTTTATTACTGCTTCCAGTTACTATGCGCAAAGATTTTGTGGTACTAGCTTTGAAACATCCTTTGAGAATTATTTCTCGATTACCTATACTTTGAGTCAAACCATCGGTCTTGCATTGAGTATCATTTACGCTCACAACTTCACCTTACAACAGAGAATTGTCATTCCTCTTCTCCTCTATTCTTTCATCTTTGCTTTAACAACAAGTTTAGTTGGAGTAACTGAGATTGATCCTTCTTTACTCTTCGGAGTGACTGTGATTAGTGCTTGTCTCTGTGGATTGGTTGGAGCAGCGTTAAGTGGCGGTTTGTTTAGTTTAGGTGCTATGTTGCCTCCTGCTTACACTGGAGGGCTTATGAATGGACAAGGTTTAGCTGGTTTGGTAGTGTCTGTCTCTGCACTCCTTACAACTCTTGCTGCTGATGAAATTAACACCTGCAATGATGACGGTACTGACGATGGAGAGGATTGTGCGCAATCTATCAGTTATAGTGCCTTAGCTTATTTCCTTATCGCAACTTTCGTCTTATTATCATGTGCTTTTGCTTATTTTGCGCTAAAGAAGATGGAATTCACTAAGTAAGTGAGACTTTTGACCTTTTCTATTCTCTTTTTTAATCTTTATTCGCAGATATTATGTATCACGAGCAATTGGTGAACCATTAGCCGAAACGGAAAATCCATTATTAGAAAACCAAAGTATCCATAACAAAGAGAGTGAAGAGGCTGGAGGACTTGTATATTACTCTGATAATGATAAAGCATTAAGAAAATCAGAATTTGAACATCGTAATTCAGGCAGTGCTGGTTTTTATGAAACATATCAATATGTGAAAGAAGTATATAGTCAAATTATGATACCATCTCTTTCTGTGATAGGAATATTTTCAGTAACCATTGCGATATTCCCGTCATTAACAGTCTTAGTTGAGAGCACGGAAAAATGCAAATCATCTGATCGTTTTTATAATGACTTATTTTCACCTTTTTTATTCTTAATGTTCAATGTCTTTGATTTAATCGGACGTTTAGTTGCAGGATCAACAAAACCTGTCTTTACACCATCTAATATATGGATTGGTTCAGTTAGTCGCTTAATCTTTTGGCCTGCATTCTTATTATTAAATGTTGCCAATTCCAAGTTACCAGTTGCTTTTCCAAATGACGCATTCCCTATCTTATTTATGGCTGTAATGGCATTTACTAATGGTTATATTGCATCTAATTGTATGATGATGGGTGCGAGCATAGTCAAGCCACAAGATTCAGGTTTAGCAGGAACAATCATGGTTTTTTCTTTAACTTTAGGATTATTCTTTGGTTCTTGCTTCTCTTTCATGATAGTTTACATTAGTCAAGGAAAGGTGTAAATGTAGTGGAATGATTAATAACTTTCGGGAGGTATTGACTTATTTATTAAATTGGATGAGATGAGGTCTTTTCACTATTTCTTTAACATGATCATTCATGATATTAGAATAAAGAGAATCCTGTATCACCTTCCTGTTTATTATAATCAGGAAGTTTTAATTATGTTTGGTGAAGGTTTAAGGTTCTTTTGAGGGAAATCATGTCATTGTCATAGCTTGTTTCTTTCGAGTAGTTTTGTTAGTTTGGTGGGGTTTGGTTAGAGTTTTCAAACAAGTAAAATTGTTTCTTTTTTAAATAGAGGGTTTGATTGTAATTTCCATAACAAAAATGATAATTACAATCTTTTGTTTTCTTTCCTCAAGAAGTTTTAATATCTATACTACGCTACAATGACTACGAACTTCTACATAAAGGAAGATGGAAGATATGAATCTGAGAATAATACATTTGTTGGATGAATGAATGGTAGAGAATAGCGCTAAGTGCTGTGATTGGGTTGCACCTTCTCAATCCAGGTCGCGATTTCTTCATCGTTCGCTTGATTAGTCTT
>VFQN01004206.1_pt1 | contig 19294 bp, 12 predicted proteins | sample 3512371 | NCBI WGS metagenome assembly VFQN01 (sample SAMN10412370, study PRJNA504923) | tailings metagenome | isolation source: Replicate 2 from Balatoc abandoned mine | place: Philippines: Itogon, Benguet | collected 2017-08-28 | reverse complement strand
GAAATAAATAATCAGGAAGGTCCTCAAGAACCTCAAACTGATAATGATGATTCCAATGCTGACACTGAAGCACTTTTATTATCCATAGCGAAGAAGAGAGCTGCGAGACTTCTGAAACTAGTCGCCAACCTGAAAGACTAACAACCATAACCATTCATTGTATTATTATTGTAAAAAAGAGAACGAAAAGATAATGAAAGTAACTTAATGAAATACAATATAATATCGTAATCGTTTCATCTTAATAGAATTCGGGGGACAAAAACAAATAAATATAAAACAAACCAAAGAAAGTCAAATCTATTTACACGACACTATTATCTGAACTAACCCTATGCACTAACTGTCACCTACGACGATGAAGAAGAAGAAGACTGTCTATTAATGATGTAATGTTAGGGAAATCAATCAATCAACGTTCTTATCGAAAAACAAACAAAGAGAAGGGAGAAAAGGTTTGATCAGCTTTCAGAGATATTATTAGTGATGAAACAACAAAGAAACAACAGCGAGAAAATCAAACACACTAATAAATCTGATCGCTTTCCCTTATTGAGGATGTCACTACCATTGCCTCCTTTCCTCATCGTTGCTAAGAGTCTCTTTAGCGGCGATGAGATTAAACCTTTTAAATCGACTGAATAAAAGTAGTTTGGTGTAAATCTGTCTTGGAACGTTCTTGAAGTATTGGTAACTCACAACTAAATAGCCATTCTTATCATGTTCAAAATTCAATTTATTCAAATAAAAGCATCATAAATAATAATCTTAAGAAAAGAGAAAGAGCGAAAAATAAAAACCAAATAATAAAGAAGGACAATAATAGAGGATAAGCGAAAGAGTTCAAATCATAATGAAATGAAATATTTTATTATTAGAATGAATTTCTTTTCTCGATTTAAAAATCTTTGGTTGTTTCTTTTCCTTGAATAACTATTAAGAAGGAAAGACTTTGTATGGAGCAGGTATGGTGGTATTATCAAAATTATCTCTCTTCTTCTTGATTTTCTGCGATTGGGAAGAGATGTTTTAATGAATTACGATGATGGCCGTCATCATTATTCCTGTGCTGATGGCCTTGACTGTTGACTGTGACATTACTATTACTACTTGTGCCGCTTGTCATGTAGCGGTTAGGATATTGGTAATTATTAGCTATATTGGGTGTATTAGGAGGAGGCGCCATCGGATGACTTTGATTACGATATTTACCTATTACATCATTCATTTCATCTTCATGCTCATTAACTCCGTCCTTCATAAACTGTTGGTTATTATTTAAATGATGATGATGATGGTAAGCATGTTGAGGGAAATGTTCTCCATTTTTTAATACGTAAGTTAATTGCTCTTGAACATCAGATCGTAATGATAAATGACCTGTGACATAAATTTGATAATAGTTTACAATAATTTGAAGAGCAGGAAAGATTTCAGCAAAGATTTCAGTAACAATTTCACAATCTAAACTACGATGAAGTAAGAATAAAGTCATTAATGAAGTATCTTCATGTTGTTGGAAATAATTTTTTGCTGCAGATCGTCTAAATACGTCAGATTGACCATCACTAGTAATGGATAATATCTCTTTCAAGGAAATTTCTCTTTCTCTATCAGATTTAGTGAAAGAAGATCTACGGAAGGAATCTTGAAAGGGATGAGAGGAGAATATTGACTTCCTCTTTCCTACTTTAGCTCCCCCTAGCCCTAACAATGAGTAGTTTGAATGGGAATTCTGTAAGGTGAAATGGCTATGACTGCTTGCTAAAAGATCAGAGTCACTTCCATGAGTAATTGTTTCCTCTGAATGGCGACCTCCCACATCATCGGGACCTTCATGAATCATTAAATAGTCAGAAGGCACTCGTCTGATATCATCATCTATACTCGGAACTACTGCTAAATGAGGATCAGGTTTGCTTCCAGGGCTTCTCCAGTATAAACGAGTCATCGCATAGTCACAAAATAAGATTTTATGTTTCGGTTTGCCACTTCGACTATGCTTAATAACCGGAACTCCTTGTAAGAGGTGCTTCCACATCTTCTTAATTAGTGTAACCTATAGATAGTCGTAAAGAGGGTATTGAACTTCCAACGTATTAGACATACCTGTTGTCGATTAATGTATTCCATGGCAGTTGGTCCGAGTGATTTCAGGGGGAAACTATCAAATTCTGAAGCTAAATCGTCACTGAGATGACCGTATCCATCGTCGTCTTCGTCAATCAGATTGTTGAGATATTCAGCTCTTTCATCAGCAAGGGAAGTTTTTCTCTTTTCCTCACGAACGTTTTTCTCGGGTACTTTCTCTTCGTGATCATCGCTATGTGTCGTAAGAAATGAGGTAGCAGCCGCCCGAACAGCTTTTACAAACCCATAATTGCCACCGTTTTTACTTGAACCTTTACTGCTAACAGATTGAGAATGCGATTGCGAACTATGATTGCTGCCGTCCATGCCTCCATTGGGAGGAACCTTCCCATTTAACTCTTCAGATTGAGTTCGACTCCTTGCAGAGTCTGTTTTGTTTGCAACTTCAGTAGACTCATAGCCCAAAACAACTCCTTTTCTACTTGGTGATTTCCCGTCGTCTGATCCATTACCTCCCGAAAATCCAAAAACATTAGGGAAGGATAGAGTCGGGGTATTCCCATCTGAGCGCTCGAAGATGTCAGAAAATCGCTTCTTCTCTTTATCTTTCTCCCTCTCTTCACTAGCAGGTGACGACCCACTCTTTACACTGCCTGTGGCAATCATAGGATTGCCGAAATCATCGAATTCATAGCTCTGAGAACTATGAAACGCAAGACTAGGGGAATGGTTCAGTGAGGATAAAGGACTTGCAGTTGCAATTGTATTCCTCTTCATTGCCAACCTTTCAGATTGATTAGAATCGGTAGAACGGCTTCGTGTCAACAAGGAAGAAAGTCCACGAGAAAAGAAACTGTTCCGATGTTGCGGGTGACTCATGGCGGAATTCGATGGTTCCATATCACTATTACTGTTTGATTGATTTGCTTCGTTCCCAAATGACCGTACAAGCGAGGATGAGTGAGTCGACAAATCATCGACTGTCTCTTGGCTGTTCGTTCGCTCGAGTTCACTTGATTTAGAGCGACCAACTTTTGCGGAGTTAGAGTGCGAGTTAGAGTGCTCCAGAATATTTAAAATTCCTGCTTGATCTAGTGATTTACGAGCGGGTAAGGGTGGACCACGATTTGGTACTGCATCAGCTTGGAAATAATCAACATGAAGGGCTCTTTGTGTCGGTGAGAGACTGGGATCGGCAGTGGGAGAAAGCGCAGCTTCTCCTTTTGAAGCAGGTGATCGTTTCTCAATCACTTTGTGATTATCGTGTAATTGTGTGAGAGGAACGGCAGAGAGTGCATCACCATCATGGTTAAGATCTCCAGTGGAGGTACTCTGATCATCAGTTGATGGGATGGCAACTCCAACAGTCGGTTTCTTAAAATCATTCGATTTCCTTCGCATAGGCAATAGACGAGGAGTCGGTAATGATGATCTTCGTAGGATCTTGCCAAATTGTAAAAACTCTTTAGCTCTGTCTGTATAAGTTGGAGTATTTGCACCTTGTGGAGTACCGCCATTTCCTAGGTTGACATTTTTCTTTGTATTCGGAACAACGAAGGCCGCTTCTCCAACTTCAGATGTGTTAATATTTAATTCCTTTTTTTGTTGAAGTCGCGCTTTCCCAACAGTATCATCTTTCATACTCCTTGAAATTTTCTCGCTTGCATCCAGAGTGTTAGAAGACATTGTCGGGAGGGTGGGATCGTTGATGTACTTCACAGGTTGACCAATGTTCGAAAGGTTAGAATTCACAGACAATTTCCCTCTTGTGGCATCACTTGCATCTTTTGGAGCTGCAATTGGTATTGAAACCCGTGATAACCTCTTTCTTTGTTCCAATAGTTGTTTGCGATGACGATTTCTCATGATAAAATCCCCATAATAGCGTAAGAAATTTCTGATGCGAACTTTACTACAAAATCTTTGTTGCCTTTCTTTATGAATCTTGTCTAAAATCGCTTCCAAATGCAGACGAACTTGAAAACGACGCAAATAAGCTTGAACGATAATTACAGCCAAAAGGAATCGTTTTCTTCTGTATGTATAAATAAAATTAAGTAAAAACTGCTGGATTCTTCGCTTACAACGTTTAAGATACTTATGGACCAACCTTTCTTCACGTTTTGCATAGTACTTCGCCAATGCAGTTAAATAATTGTGATCGGAGTCATGTGATGTATGAAGAAAATTGGACGAGGACGAATCTTCTGCAATGAATTTTCTTTTCTTTAGAAACATATCCTTCGCCGAAAATCGCTTTTTCTCGGCTCCAATCTCAGAAGAAGCTGCGACTATGGCCGATAATTGAGCTGAAGCCTTGATCGCCGAAGCGGGAAGATGATTGATTGAATTCATCTTGAAAAAGGAGACTGCAGTAAAAGTTTTGGAGGGCGAAGAGTTGGCGCGATGACGCCGACGTTTATCTTTCTTTCTCTTCCTCGTATCACTTTCTCGTGGACTACCGCGGTGAGATCGGGTAGATGTGGTATGTTGAACCCCCTCCAGACTTGTGTATGCAGTGCCGCTTCCTTGCTTCTTAAGAATGCTTTCTCTTGTAATTTCCTTCCTTTGACGATATTGACTTTCAGTTTCGCGTTGATGTCTAAAGATTTCGTAGTGAGGTCCATCTTTAGTTAAATACTCGATTTTTGGAGGAGTTCTGTCGTTTTCAGGTAACGTTAATCCTCCTATTATCCCGCTACTGAAGGTGCTTTCCAAAGTCATTCTTTTCAAATGCTGAAACTGGTCCGAATTAGATTCGAAGTACGACGGATTTACACGAGTATTGACAGGAACCTTTGATTTCTTTTCATATTTCTTCGAAACAATTTCATAAGCAGCTTGATGATGACGGAGTTTCTTAACCTTTGCCGTCCACAACTCAATGCAAATTTCCGTGCAAATCGCAGTATTGCAAAATCCATTGCAAACTAGACCATTGCATTGCTTTAAATCAAGGATTAACCCATCAGCTAAACCGCCAAGCTGATTCTCACCACTCTCATACAAATAATTTAGAGGATGATTAGTAGCCGCGACAGAAAAGGTGTAAGAATGCGACGACAGTGCAATACTTTTAATCAACTTTTTTCGATATCTTGCAAGTCTGTCTCGATTCTTTAAAAGGCGAGAGATCTTGCTAAGCCATTCCCTTTCATATGTCGCTAAGTCAACATTCGCCTTTGGTTGAGACGAATATAAACTGTCGTAAATTTTCTGATAGGGTTGAATTGCCTTCGCATCTAAGGGTACCGTACCCGTTAATAGAATATCAAATAAGCTGCTAATAGAGTCAAAATTATCTTCTTCATCAAGTATCGCCTCATCGAAACGCAAATCGTGATGATTGGGAGTATGGTAAAGATGATGGTCCGCCTCTACGCCGGATAAGCCTTGCTTGTCGACGCCTGTTGGAGCAACTCCAGCAACCACCGTATTCGCACCTATAATTGAACCATCTACGGTCGTGGTTGAACTATGCAATTTTAGGGATTGACAATAGTTCGAAAACATTTGCGTATCAGCGAGCTGCTTTACAAACTTAAGACCATTTTGTCCAATTTCTTTTACTGCAAGCAACGGTGCATCCGATGCTAATGAAGGTAAACTGCTTGACGAAGAGCAAAAGCTTTCATTGCTTGGATCATTTTCTTCAACGGGGAAATCCGTAAGAGTTACATCGCTATATTCGTCAATATCTCTCTTTTCATCTTTTTGAGGTGACAAGTATTTTTGAGTCGGCATTGAACTTTGCGGTAATTTTTGAGGACTACCATTCGCACCTACATAGACATGAGTCATAGATGAAAAATAAATTTTAAGCAAAACTCACTCTTTGGATCTTTAGGAGGTTTCTTTCCATTCAAATTCTCGAGCTGATCAAAGCTTCCCACCCCAACGTCCAACGAATCTGTGTGCATCAGATGATGCTCGTTTACTGTCTTCGGGTTCGGGGAGGTCTTTAGCTTGTCAAAATTACCTCCTCGTTCTGTGTTCACATGATCTGCAGTATGATCGACTACTTTCGATTTCAGCGTTTCTAACGGTTTATTTGCAACAACTCTCCGCTTTGCCTTCGCGGCTTGCTTTTCCACATGTTGTAAATGAATTGCGGTGTTCAGAATCGCTAATATATGATTGTGCACGATTGTGACAAACTGCTTTATATACCCCAGATAAGACGTACAATCAGAATTCTTGCAGTCAAGCTCTAACGGATAACTTGGAGGATTTGGAGATGCGTTTTTGTTTTCATCTTTCACTTCCTGAATAGTGCTCTCTGTCTTCACTGCTGCGACGCTTAATGATGTTGAAGTTGCTCCGATCGTGGTATGAATGTCCGGCGCACGATGATGATCACCCCCAAGGTTATCGAAAGGTTTTACAGGAGAATGATTATTAACCGAAAATGGAGATAAAGCCGGTGTGGGAGAATTTTTATCTGTTCGAATGGGAGAAATAGTTACTGGCTTGACTCGAGCTTTTTTCGCACGTGAACTAAACCTCAAAATTGCATCAGCGCATGATTTTAGCGCTGTTACTAACCGAGATCCATTTGGCAACAGAATTGACTGCGATTGGACAAGATCAAACGGATTTAAGTGAACAATTCTCTCTTGAGGATCAACCACGACATATCTTTCTGGTAAAGCGAATCCTGGAGGGAGCTTTTGTAAACCCAGGATTATAGGCACAGGGCTTTCTATCAAATCTTGCAGCTGATCAGGCAGAGTGATGATAATTGGCGAACACCATTTTAGAGGCTTTAATAATTGCGCCATTGCAAGAATCACACTCGACACAACTTGAAGATCTTTATGTTTGACAAGTATTACCATTTCCGTCATCGCACAGCCTAATGCGAGAACGATTTGATCGAGTGGCAAATATTTTAAGAGTGTCGGCAACGCCCATTGCAAGATAAAAAACGAATCTTCTCTTTCCTTCTCTGATAAATGATTTCTTCCAAGTGTTGATGCTTGATCAGACAATTTTCCGCCTTGTTGTTGGTAATTCTTCTCGTATAAATGAATTAGATTGGAGTCTAATGAAACATCTGATGGGGATAAATATTGGGAGTAATAGTTCTGGTAAAATGTTCGAATGAAGTTGAATTGTTTCCTCTCCGAATGAGTTGAAGAGGGTGATATTGGGCTTGCAGGTGATCCAATATAAGAAGGGCCGCTGTTGACATTTAAATGGAAGGAAAATTGTAAATCCTGCAATATTGCAAGATATTCATTGTTTACTTGAGCAGTTGGAACAGGATTCGGATTCATGAGGCTCTGAGGATTGTTTGAACCCCCAGCGCTCGGATTACTCGCTCCACTGTGATTGTCGCTTGTCTTTTTAGCTGCTTCTGAATTAACTTTCGAAGCACTTAGCGGCAGGGAAGAGTCGTTTCGAACTAAATAGGGATAAAGAGGAACCATAATTTTCTTCAGCTTATTTGTCAAATCATTTAATACTCGCAGTTGTAAAGCAGCAGGGAATTTTGGATCAAATTCTGGTAAAGCTTCCTTGAAAGAAAAGATTTTTAATTCCTCATCAATTTGCTGAATCATATGAGTCAAAAAGGTGAAAAAAGCGAACTTTGTTAGGAAACAAAGGCAGTAACTCGTTTGTACCATGAATCCTTTCTCTGAATCAAAGAAAACAACAGGAATCTGGAAAACTAAACAATATTGCTGGTATGTATGATCACCAAGGAGAATTATGAAAGGTGCTTTAAAAACACTCGACAAAGTAGATCGTGTTGGAATCATTCCAATTGGAGGTGAACTCAAATTTTCTTTCACTACTTCCTCATCTTCGACTCGAATTGTCTCGTTGCTCGGAAAGAAGACTCGAGTGCGCTTAGAGTTCGCCGCACTAAGCGTTCTTCGAGCAATTTCTGCAGTGGCACTCCCATCAAAGCGATTAACAGAATCCTTTCTGTTCAGACTCTGTCGATTCTTCGTCATGTTCGCGGTATCCAATACTACTTCTGCATCACTATCATAGAAATTATTGTAGAGACTTAGTGATCAAAGGGGAAATACCTGGGAAAGCAATATGAAGGAAGGAGTTGTAACATTTCAGGTGGAAAGTGGAACTCACTTCTAAAGAGGACCTTAGGAGTAACAACATGCCTTGATTGAGTACTCGGGACTTTTTCCTTTTGCGAAGAAACTTCCGGGCTCAATGCTGTGCCTACTGGATTCGAGTTATTTCCGCGTTCCATCATCACCTGAATAATGCTCGATTGATCAGGGCCAATTAAAAAGCAACCATCAACTAAGCTAGAAAGTAATGGGTTTTCATTTTTTGCATCCTTTGCTGCGTTATTGGGAAACAAAGGTGACTTGGTGTAAGTGACAGAGTCATCTATTGAGATCGAATGAGAAATTTTCCTTCCCATGTTTAACGAAGACGATCCTGGGTAATTTTCTAATATTTCTTGAAATACTTGTAACATTAAACCTTTCGGAAGGCGTTTCTGTGTTGGAGGAATCGGTATACTACCTCCAAACTTAATGTTATTGTTCGGTTGAAAAGGAGTGGTGGATGTTGCCGCGGTTAACCTGGGATCTTTGACAATAATATCATCTAACAATTCCATAATTTGTAGTTGATTCGTCATTTTCTTACTGTCTTTCTCCGAGTTAACATCGAATCTAAGCTTAACAGATGAAGCACCACTCCACGGTTCAAGTAACTTGGAACGAACGTTTAAATCAAAGGAGCAAATATACTGCAAAAATTTCGATCCAATTGAATATTTTCTTCCAGAATTAAATTCTATAGAGGCACTTCTCATTCTTCCACCCGTAATTGAGACTGGCCTCGAGGAAAGTACCGATTTATTTGCATTGGCATTATCACTACTGGTTGTTCTCTGTTTTAAAGATAATGTATACACACCAGAGTCTTTTCGTTTTTCGAAAGGAATAATGTCATCAATATCATCTAAGTCTGCGGTAAGACGATGTAATTCTTTCTCATTCTCTTTACGCAATTTCAAGATATTACTCAAATGAGCTTCGTATGAATAAGTATTTGGTTGGTCTAAATTCTTTGTAGGTATAGAGGTTTGGACAATTTTACGATCAACCTCACTAATAATTGCTTCTAATCTTTGTCTTTTCAGATTTTCTTTCCAATGGATGCGAAAAGCATTACTCTCTTTCCTCCTTTCATCTGTATATTGGAGGAACTTTGCATCATATTCACGACGTTTATGAATAATTCGATCGATTGTTTTTGCATGAAATTCTTTCAATTCCTTCTGAGAGGTTTGGTTGCTTGTGTTTGTATTCTTTTTCTCTTCTTGATCGGAATGACTCGTCGAGTGAGACGAAGTACTCAACCTTCTTCCAGACATATGAGAAAACTTCAATTTAGAATTCCCATGATCTTGCTTTGACCCTGACGTCCGATTTCTCAGAGGCGAAACACTGCTTGAGGTTGAGTGGCGATTACTCCCTTTGCCATCAACACTATTTCTCTTCCCCTCCGACATCTTCTGCTTCAAATTTAACGAGTCATACCATACACAAGAGTTCTATCTCACAATATCTTGTTCTTATCTTTGAAGTTGATGTACCTAACGTTGTGCGTCGTGAAAACTCGTTACTGTTGGCTCGGTCAAATGTGAAAGTGAGAAGCACAGCGGTTATTTACACTGGGCACGGGCAGGTCCGGCGCGGAACACTTGCCCAGGAGAGTGGGCCATCTGACCCAACCTAACCTCACCCAAACCCTTTCACTGAATAAAACTAACTAGAATCTATCTTAACAATTGAAAACACTATGAAAGTCCTAAAATATTTAATCTAACAAAGGAACATGCAAATTATCACGAAAACTTTGAGTAACATTAATCTGAAAATCTTTTGCTAATATTTCAAAAAACTCTTCTTTATTAACTTCACGATTAATAATCTCAGTTTGAATATGGCCTTCATTTGCTGTCTTTATGATTCTTCGGGTTAAAAAATTATTAAACAAAGTAATTTTTCCATCTTCTAATACTTTATTCAAAATTAAATTTTTCACGAATACAGAATCTGGAGAGGTTGCAACAAACCAATTTCCACAGTACCAATCTGCGTATGTTGAAAACTCAGATTTGTGGAAAAGATAATTCGTCTCCCAAGATCCATCGTCCAATAATGTTTGGACAATGAAATGTCCTTTACTATTATCCAATGGAAGAAATTTCTCCTCCTCAGAGGACAAAGTGTAAGGAATTACTCGGTGAGTATCATAAATCGTAGATTGCTCTTTTCCAATCATGTGATCGTTGATACATAAAGGATGGACAAATCCTGCTGTACCGAAAGCTACATCACACAGATATTGATCATGAAAAGGCTTATCTTTCTCCGCAATAAAGGTAACAACATTGACAAGGTGAGTTCGAGGAGTTTGGATTGAAGGAGGTTTCATCCAGCGAACTCTTGCTTGGATGGGTGTGACGTGATAACCTAAACTACGAAGAACATAATGCAAATATTGATTCAACTCAAAGCAATATCCACCTCGATTATCTATAAGTAGCTTCTTCTCGAGTTCTCCAGGAGCAATATCAACTTTACATTGGTTCCTATCAGTAACATCAACTTCACGTAAATGAAGATTAAAGTTTTCAAAAGGAAAAGAAAGAAGAAATTTTTCATGAATGCTCCTCAAATTGACCAAAGTTGGTTGGAAGGTTTGTAGATCACATTCATATTTAATCTTTTCGAAGAGTCTTGGTAGATTCGGGATGAATTCCTTGTTGCTCACAACCCACATTCTTATCTTGTTAGAATTCGAATAGAATTATTCTCTAACGAGGATGAGAAGCGTAAAATTAATAAAAGGTTTGTTAAAAACAATGATGAAAGTTCTTCTTTTAGGGGCAAATGGATGGCTTGCTCAATTCCTTCATCATGATTTTATCGAGTGGCAGAAAGGATCTCAATCGTTTGAATTGATTTGCACTTACCATAACACAGATCCGTCTTGGATTGCCGGAGAAAGTAAATTTCATTTGAGTTTAGACTCACCAACGGCGGTGCAAGAAATCTTATCGAAGGTTAAACCTGATATTATCCTGCATTTTGCTGCTGTTTCGTCTCCAGCAAAGTGTCATCAAGATGAAGCTTTAGCCTTTTCGGTCAATGCTCCCATGCACATTATCGATGCTGTGAAGCTTATATGCCCAAGTTGTCTTTATATCTTCACCTCGACTGACATGGTCTACGACGGCGAACATGCCCCATATTTACCCGAGAACATTACACACCCTGTTAATATATATGGAAAGACAAAACTGAGTTTTGAGCGTGCTCTGTTAGATAACTTACCCAATTCCATCATTCTTCGTTTAAGTAACATGTTAGGACCAAATTATCAATATCAACCATGTGGTGAAAAGTTCTTGGAATTTTTAAAGAAAGCCCATGCAAAAAATCAATTCATTGGTTTAAAAGCCGATGAAATACGATCATTCGTTGATGTGCGAGATGTTACTACACTCATCCTTCGAATTATAGAAAAGTATTCCGCATCAAGCCGTGAGGATTTAAGCTGGATTCCTACTGGAACAAATAGTAACTCCACTTCGTCAAGGATTTACAATGTTGGAGGCCCAGTAGGGCTGTCAAGGTTCGATCTTGCGAGGTTATATTGTGCTGCAGTTGACTCAGAACTCGTAATCCAATCCCAAGATTTCTCCCAGAAAGAATCTGATACTAAAGAGAGGAAGGAGTGGGATATTTTTATAATGCTACCGGCGCCTAGGACTGACGTCGTGATTTCACAATTGGTGAATCCTCGAGATATTACCATGGACATTACTTTAACAGAAGATGTTTGGAATATGAAATTCAGACATGTTAGTGAGTACATACATCTTTATTAAATTATGCTACTCTTTGTAAGCGGTAAATACAAAAATGACTATGAAATACGAGAGCGACAGCATGCATGTCCCTACTTGTTGGAGAGTATGGACTCAATAGAGAATGAGAAAATAGATACCAAGAAAAAATAGATGCGCAAAAGTCTTATAAATTGAAATTAGAGGACTGGATGAGAATCGAGGAGAGAATGAAACAGGTTACAAACCCTTCGTATCTACGCATTGGAAGTCGTAGAGGTGAGTAGCTTCTGTGTTAGCGTCAGAATTTTAGGATGATATTCATGAATGTAATGATAGCATTTACTCTCATATGCTCGTTGGAGGTAAACACTCGCTCGCTTTAAATACTCAGCGGCAACCTATAAATAAAAGTTAGCCTTTTCAAGAAATATTGAAAATTGGGAAATTACCAAGATTGGGAAATCACAAACATCATATTGTAAGACAATTTCTGCAAGATGATAATATCCTACAAACATGGCAAACTTTGTTCTGGGTGCCGTTTCCTGAAAAAGAATTCTAATGATCGAAAACTATAAAGAAATGAATCCTTCATTACCTTGTAACACTCCATTAGTTTGAACATCATAATTGCCTCCCCAATACGATTTAATTCAAGAAGAATTAATCCGCGCAGTAATAACCAAGTTAATAACTGATCCCCATACACTTTTTGTGGCTTTTTAGGAGCCTCTAATCGAATCCAACGATACATATCATCTTCTTCGCTTTCTTTGTCATCACTGTCTTCTTCATCGCTTTTCTTAACTTTTAAGCTTTCTCTGTCGACTAAATGTTGAGCTTGTTGATAAAATGGCTTTAATTCGATATTATAATGCTCGTGCCTTTCTTTAATCTTCTGTAAAACTTTTACTGCTTTCATATCTAAAGCGTATCTATCAGGACCACCTCCAATATTCATACGAGAAGCAAGACCAGAAAGTAATGAGTTCTCTGAAAGCAATGGCGTTTGAAGCATTTGGAAAAACCCTCCACCTGTTGTGGAACTGTTTGTGCTAGCAGCTGATGACGTGCTGAATGGATTAAACGAACTTCCACTGCCAGCTGAACCATTGCCGGAGGGCTTCCCACTGACGGAGAAGAGTGTAGAATAGTTCTCTTCGCAGTCAATGCGCAGTTGTTTATCACCAGTCATGATTATTTCTTCAAAATAGAGCTTTAGTTTGCTAAAAGACAGAATTTAAAAAATGAATTAAACTCTTTGAAAATAATATGACACTTACTTTGTGGGATAAATCGCTTTACGAACCACGGAAGGATCTTTCGCGACAATTTCATCAATAATGATGGATTTGATGAAGTATCCCATCTGCTGATATGGTTCATCTGCACGATTTATAACAATTTTTGGTTGCTCAGAAATTGTCGTTTCGCTGGAAAGCACCGGATAATCAAGAATCATCATATCAGCAGAATTTATCGTGGTTGACGCAGCAGCTTGTTGGGCAGCAAGTTGCTGCGCTAACTCCCAAGATTTTATTAAATACTTATCAGCAAACAATAAACCGCCTTTATCGCAAATGCTTAATAACGAAGAATGAGCAGCCTGTGAGAATAAATTAGAAGACAATGAAAAATATGCAGCCAAGATGCGTACCTCATGAACAAAACCGAAAGGACGGAGGAGCAAATATATGGTCTCAAGAGGCATGAGCCAACTCCAAAAGCAGTAGTAATCAACTTTCAAATTCTCTTCCTTTCTTTTCTGCATTAATTCATTTGCTTCGTGGCTATTCGATATTTCAATCACTGGGCCTTGTTTAATCTCTTCAATGACATCAATTTCTTCGATTTCTTGGGTTTCCGTTGGAGATTCAATTGGTTGCTCCTCGGTGTCAACTGTTGTAGGTGTTTCTTCCTCCTCAGCCTCTTTCTCTTGTTGTCTTTTCTTTTCCTCTAATACTAACATTCCATAGTAATCCTCATATTCAGAGATACGATGAAACAATGTCTGATATTCAAAGGGAATCATCATGACATTCATGTATTGCCTCATACTTCCCAAATACTGTTGGAAGTTGAAAGCTGCAATAATATCGCTAATTTCATCATACTGATAGGAAGAATGATCAATAGAAATCATTCCAGCAGGTAATGTTGAAGGTGCTGCAGCTGCGACTAAATTTTCATTATGAATAAACTTATTATTCGCAAACTTCAAAGGAAGGAAAACTTTCTGACAATTGAAAAACTCCGTCAAAATCAATGCTGCGGTTGAGCTTTGGATGAGGGCATAATTATACAGACTTGGAATTGAATTTTTCAATCTTTCAAGTAACTCCCGACTACAGAGAAGATGACGAGATTAGATTCTGAAAGAAGAGTGTTACGAATTACCTTTGTTGGAGAGCAAGAATCCAATTCCCAGTTCTTAATAAGTCTCTAGCTAGAAGATTTCTATATTCATAAAATCCTAAGGTGTGATCAATCGGTAAAGTATCTTTCTCTAATGTTATAATACGGCGATAATAATCAATCCGTTTATGAATATTAGTCGTAATTGCATTCTCATGTACACGTGTCATCACAGATGATTGTCTTGCTAAAGAAGCTAACCACAAAGGATTTCTACCTGTCCATGGCTTAATAATACTTTGTGCTTCGATTATTTGATAAATTTGTTCAATATGATTAACATTATTAAAATCGTTGACAAGAAAAGGAAAAGTATGATGATTATCAGTCCAAATTTGTTCATATAAATGATGTGGAATATTAATTAATACTAAAGTAACTAATTTATTCCAACGATGATTGTCATAATGATGTAATTTATATAATAATGATATTGCTTTTGTTATATGCATGATATTTGATGATACATTAACAATTTCTAGTACCCATTGACTATTTTTAGGTAATAAAGCTAAACCAATAGTAAAGATTGATTCAATGAACGATATTCTTGATTTTGATTGAATAAAAAATAACTCATAAAAATCATTATCAAATACTGAATGTAAACGATGGAAATCTAAATCATCAGGGTTAACAATTTGTTTTAATAATTTGCTCGAAGGTGAGTTTTGTGATTTAACTTGAGCAAGATCCAAATGTGCTAATGAATTTGATTTAACACCTTTTTGACCTCCTGTTGTTGTTTCGTTTGTGGTATGTTGTGATTTTCTTCTTTTAATATCAATAGTATTTTCAAAGTCAAACATTTTCGCGACATCAGACATACGTGGTAAAAGAACGCTCACGACAGGCATTTCAACTTTCTTTGGAGACATGATGGAATTCACTAATTCTTCATTTTCGTTGTTATGTTTGGTAATGATCTTTTTCTCTGAGGTTGTATTAGGAGCATTAGCAGCGGTGGTCTGATGAGAAGAGTTAATACTCGTGCTAATCTTGTCAACTGCGTTGGAGATAATATTACCACAGGTTTCTGACACAGAAGACAAATTAAAAGAGGCAGCAATATTGCGACCATCAAAAATCGACTTCTTTGGTTGATTACTGTTCCCTAAAGGGACTTTACTCGATACCACGGTTGTTGATGCTGATCTTCCCCGTACAGGAATATTAGTATTTGGATGATTATTCTCATCCACCAGAGTCGAAGAATGACTATCATCTTTCTTATTTGGATCACCTAGCGATTTCACTGACTTTCTTTTTCGACTTCCTTTATTTAATTCTTTTTGTAATAATTGTCGTTCTTCTTCATATTTTTGATATTCACATGATAATTGTTGATATAATTGTTTTAAATGTAATAAATCACGTGTAGATTGTAAAGTATCATCATTAATAACAATATCACCATTATTTCCACCATTACTACTCATAATTGAGTATTCAATTCTTAATTCTTGTATTTTCTCTTGTATTAAATGATTTAATGCTTGTAATAATTTTTGATCACATATTAATGGTCGATTTTCAACCATTTGTAAAAAATAAGCAGTTTCATATTTTGTTTTTTTATCATTATATTCATAATAATCATTTAATGTTTTTTTAATTTCAATCATTCTTTGATAACTTTTTAAAAATTTATGTGCTGATGCTGTAACATTGGATCGTTTTAAATCAATAACAGCTTGCAATAAAATAATTTCTGATTCCATTAATATATATTCAATATTTATTGTATCAAGAATTTTTTGATTGTTATGATTTCGATGGTTTGGTAATATTGATTTTAATATTGTAATCTCTTCTAAGGCCGTATCACATCTATTTTCAACTTCAATGAATAATGATTCAATGGGACATAATAGATATTGTAAAAATTTGGCTTCAATATCATATATATTAATGAGTGGTTGAAATAAGCACGATGTAGTTTCTTTTAATTGTTCATAGGTAAAGATTGCATCGTTAAATTTACTATTTTTCCAGATCTTTTCTTCTCGTATTGTTAATAAAAATGATTCAATTCTTTGATATTGTTCAATAAAATATTTTTCATCACGTAATAGATCATAGATGGATTTATCATTCATAATTCGATCTTGAAAGGTCATTTTCCCTCCAATTATTCTTTAGGAGTAACTAGAAGCAACAGTTAACCCTTATGAATGAATCAAAATTTTCAAAGCAAAATACTCTTACTCTGTCTAGTTCACTTTTTCACAAAGAAAAGAATAACAGCTAGTTTCGAATTCACAATAGTTTGTCAAGGGAAGTAGTTATTGTATTTCACTTATCCTCACTCATTTTCAGCGATAAATATTCAAATGACCGTTATCTGGACGGACAAAAGTCAATTTCCGATATGCCGGGAAAGAATTACCAGACACTTTGAACCTTTGAGCTGAAAGATGAACTTCTTTCACACAGTTTTTCTGCTTTTAATAGTCTTGATCCATTTGGAATCCTTCAAAATATGTAAAGTTTACAAAGAAAGTCATCAAGCATTTTGGGGAAGAAGGAAGAATAAGATCTGTGATTCGTCTCCTATCAACAAAGATATTTCCTCAACTTTCTCATTTTTTGAGCATATTCTCTTCCAGAGATTTTCAAAGGCTGTCGCTTTAGAAATTAATGATGGAAGAAATGTTTTTACCTCATACTCTCTTCTAATTCAAGAAATTAATCGCTTGACCTTCACTTCAAGCTCAGCACAAGTTGTGAACGACAGAAGCAAACGAATGCTTGTAAATCTTTTCCCTACCGGACTACTACCAGCCTATAAGTTACTATTTGGTCCATTTAGTGAGTTTTCAGGAATAATGAACACTTGGGTGACACATTGGACAACTACTTGGCTCATGGGTCCGTCTAAAGTGGAGAGTTATCAAGATGAGGAAACTTCGGAAATTAAAAGAAATCAAAGATTGCTTGTTGAGAAATGTCGTTTTCTTGAGGAATCCGGTTGTATAAAAGTTTGTTTACATGCATGCAAAATACCCACTCAACGTTTCTTCTATGAGGAAATGGGGTTACCCGTTACACTTACACCAAACCTCACCGATTATAGTTGTCGTTTTGACTTCAATCGTCTGCCTGTAAGATTGGACGATGATGCTTCTTTACTGCATCCTTGTTTAAGAAACTGTACTTCTTCTTCATCTAAGAATTGCCATTCTCAAACGTTATTCTGAATACTGTCAAGCACTGTGTACCAGTAGTGCAAATTTAAGAAAATTGATAGATGTTTTTGTTGAAAAATGTCCAAACACGTTGTAGTTCTTGTTCTAGGAGATGTTGGGCGAAGTCCAAGAATGCAATTCCATGCGCGATCATTTGCCTCTTTGTCAGAAATCACAAGGGTGACCATGATTGGTTATATGGGAGAAAGTCCCATGCCAGATTTATTGTCGAATTCTAAAGTCCATTTTCAATTCATTCCTTCCATTAATCTCCCCTCGATCCGTTTTATATCATTTCTGAGAGCAATTATCAAAGGATTTCTTCTTCTTCTTTCCATTTGTTCTTGTTTATGGTCAATACCAAGTTATCAACTAATTGTGATTCAAAACCCACCGTGTCTGCCCGCAGTTATCGTTGCGTACCTCTTGTCACTTTGCAATGGTTCCAAAATATTAATAGATTGGCATAATTTAGGATTTTCTATGTATGAAAATGCTATGGGGAAAAGAACAACTTTAGTGAAGTTTACCTATTTTCTAGAGAAATACGTTTGTCAGTACTTCGCACATTTGCATATCTGTGTCTCCAAAGCTTTGAAACTATGGCTTAAAGAGAACTTCTTCATTGAAGCAGAAGTACTTTACGATCGACCTGGTAGTGTTATTTCAGAGGAGAACTTTTCAGTCTGTGATCGGCATGCACTATTAGCTAAGTTGCAATTAACCGATGAGATCTTTTTTGGTGTTGAAAAAATTGAGCAAGAGGAAGCAACAATTCAGACAAGGCAGCTTCTTTCAGGCCAATTTGAACGAAGAGGAAATTCAGGAGAGCTGAAAACAGCACTAGTTGTGAGTTCCACCTCATGGACAGCCGACGAAGATTTTTCCATCCTCTTGCGAACGCTCGAAGAATTAGAGAAATTTTTAATGGAAAATGAAAAGAATCCTGATAAGTTGAATTGGCCTTTCCATCGGATTCTTTGTGTGATTACGGGAAAAGGAGAACTGAAAGCATTTTATGAGGTAAAAATAGAAGAGTTTAACAATCGAAGCCGGTTTGTCAAGATAAAGACGTTGTGGTTAGAATACATTGATTATCCAAAAATTTTACATTGCAGTGATGTGGGTGTCTCATTGCATACTTCCACATCGGGATTGGACTTGCCTATGAAAGTGTTAGACATGTTTGGTTCATCTCTGCCCGTGCTAGCAATTAATTTTCCTACAATTCATGAGTTAGTAAAAGATAATTATAACGGTTTAGTTTTTAAAAGTCAACAAGAACTGTATGCTCTGTTCAAGAAGACCTTCTTCTCCAGCTTAATTGAAGAAAAACAGCTATTGCCACGTTTGCGCGAAAATTGCAGAAAGATTGAGAACTGGGAATCTAATTGGAATAGAGTGATGTTGCCTATAGTTTTGAATATTTTATGTAATTAAAGAGTGAGTGCAACATCGTGGAGTGAACTAAAAAACGGACATGAAAAACATGCTAGTTGACGGATTCTGTCAGTGAAGACTGCATCGTCAATCAAAATTTCTCGCGTGAATAGAATCTGCAAATGCTGTAGCGGATAGAATGTGCGATCAAAACACATATCCAAAGATCGTTGCTCTTGTCATATGTTCTTCAGTCTTGCGTGGAACACATGCGCTCTGATAGCTCAGTCGGTAGAGCATTCGGCTGTTAAGCCACCTTCATTGGTACGGTAACCGAAAGGTCGAGAGATCGAGACTCTCTTGGAGCGTT
>VFQN01004205.1_pt1 | contig 19303 bp, 34 predicted proteins | sample 3512371 | NCBI WGS metagenome assembly VFQN01 (sample SAMN10412370, study PRJNA504923) | tailings metagenome | isolation source: Replicate 2 from Balatoc abandoned mine | place: Philippines: Itogon, Benguet | collected 2017-08-28 | reverse complement strand
CCGCTGATCCGCATCGGAGAGCGCGGCGACGAGCTGTTCCTGATCCGCTACGGAAAGGTCAGCCGGCGGGGGTGTAAGAGAGCGGCAAAGGACAGATCCACGATAGAATTTGGACGGTTGCTGTACGGGCGGGGCTTATGGAGCAGTCGGTGTGATCGAGGTCCCAGGCGCACACTCCAGGCCACCCAGGGCTTGCCTTATCCAGGGCTGGGTTGCTGGGGTGCAGCAGAACCGGCGGCATCCAAGTGAACGAAGGTGCAGAGGAGCTTACCGTAAGCGCTGGCCAGCGCTACTGCACCGCACCCGGCTCGCCCCAACCGCTAACCTCAGTCCCCTGCTGCCCACGACCGTACCCACAACCCGTGCCACTCGTGCTGACGCTCCTTGTTGCGTACGTGACAGGTGCGCGTGTTCCGGCCGGACGGCAACGGAGGGCGCGTGGAGGTGGCGGTGCTTGGGCGCGGCCAGTTTGTGGGCGAGCGCGCCGTCATCAACGACAAGCTGCGCAGTGCAGACTGCGTGGCGCAGGGGCAGGTGCAGGTGGTGGTGCTGAAGAAGCGGGAGTTCATGGACCTGGACAACCCGCTGCTGGCGTGGATGTTGGACTACGACGCCGTTTCGGCGGTCATCAGGGTGGGCGGGGGCAGGGGCGGAGGGAAGGAGCTGCCGGAGCGGGAAAAGGCTGTGCGGAAGGAGAAGCAGGGAAAGCTTGGTGCAAGGACTGCAGGGGATGGGGCGGGATTAGGTCGTTTGGTTGTGTAGGCAGCAGGTGGGCTTGTCTGGCGCAATTCGGAGGCCCCCGTCCGGGGACCGGAGGCCCCAACTAGCATCCACGGGCCTAGGAAAGCAGGCCAGCGGGAGTATTCTTCCTTGGACAGCTACGAGAAGGAGACCCATGTTGCACCTGGCGTTCCACGTCCGGCGACTCCCACCCTCTTGGGCGCAGGACGAACAACCGCACCAGCGCACCGCTGTGGTGCGCGTAGTATGATTTGTTGGCCCATGGGCAATTCGTCTAGCAGCCATGAGGGTTGCAGTGCACGGAGGGGACCCGCACAGTGGGCAGCCTCAGCGCCCACTTGCCTACACCCTGCTCCCACCAGCACCGATGGCTCACCGCCTGCATTGTCCTTCCCCCACTTGTTCTGCGTGCAGTCCCTGCCCGCCTTCAGGGGGTTAAAGCAGGACCAGATGGAGAACATCCTGGACCGCTTCGACGCGCGCAGCGAACTGATGCAGGGGGAGACCATCCTGAACCAGGGAGACCTGGTGCGTGGAATGGGGCGGAGAACGGGGCCGGCCTGGGCTGGGGGGCGGCTACGAGGCGGCGTTGGGGCTGGGGGGCGGCGCAGGGCGTACGCTGTTTCAGGACTCCAAGGCGGAGCGATGCGTGGGGCTTGAGCCCCAGGGAGGTTCAATGAGGCTGCGTGGGGATGTGGATTGGAGGCCGCTGTGGCAACGGATCACTCGTTCCCTGGTCAGTGTGTGCAGATACCTCATGTATCGCTGAAAGAGATGCGTGAAGGGGCTATGTGGCGTGCGGATCGCTTGGGCACCGCCTGTGCGCGGACCTTGGTGGGCCGCGTGCAGGCGTGCAAGTAACAACAGCATGAGCCTCCTGTCATTGTCATCTATTGACGGCATGCAACAGCGCATCTGTGACCATACACGCGGTGCGTGCTTGCAGATCGACAAGATGTACGTGGTCAAAATCGGGGAGGTGGCGTTGTACCGCGGCGAGGAGAAGGTGGAGGACCCCAACTTCATCCACGAGATCGCGGGCTTCTCGTACTTTGGGGAGACGTCCATCAACGCTGTGTCAAAGTGCCCCTACACCGTCAAGGTGGCCTCTGAGTCGCTGCACTTCCTCACGCTGCCCAAGCGGTGAGCGCACAGCGCGCATGTCACTCGAGTTTTGCAGCGCCTAATTCGATCAGAACCGAGCAGGGCCGCTCGCCCCTCCGGCTGTAGTGCCAACACTAGCGGGCGGCATGTTGGCGGCCTGCACGCTTGCCGCTGCACCAACTCGGACCAGGGGTTTGCGCAGACCGTGGTGCACGCACACGTCCACCGCCTCTCGCGCGACCCGTTCGTCTCACATCCCCTATGGCACCACTTCAGCTTCAGCACCTGCCCCATGCACATCTATCCCCGCTCCCACCACGGGCAAGTTGGCTCCATCGTTGTATTACCCATCCTGGTCTTTCCCACAACTAACACCAGTATCAACAGGACAGGCGAGCGGACTCCTTCAACCTGACACCCAACCGTACCCACCTGAGGCCGCTCGGGGCTTGCCCACCTCTCCCACCACCCTGACCACCACCGCCACCACTACGCAGGCAAGTGGACTCGTTCATGGGGCGCGACCAGGGCCTCAAATCCGACGAGGCGGTGGTGGGCGCTCTCAAGAAGTCGCGCTACCTTGCCAACATGTCGGACAGCGAGTTCAAGGAGCTGCTCAAGACGTGCGAGGTGCAGGACTACCGTGCCGCCGGCGACGTGATCGCGGTGGCCAACAGCGCCGTCACCAACAAGATCTTCCTGGTCAAAAATGGAGAGGTGATGATGGTGGCGGCGGACTTGGCGCTGCCCGACGCCGGCGGCACGGTGGACGTGAGGCGGCTAGCGGGCAGCGAGAAGCAGCGGCTGCTGGCCGGCACGCTGTTCAACGACAAGGCGCTCACCAGCCCCGAGACGGCCAGCTTGGAGGCCAGCCTGGTGGCCGCTACGCCCTGCTCCGTCATTACCTTTACCACCTCGGACGTGGAGCGGGTGCGTGGTGCTGTGTGCATGGGGCCGCGGCTGCGGGTTGCAGCGCCGTGCAGCGCACGTATGCGGGGCTTCGCACTTGCGGCAGCGTGCAGACTCACACATGATCAAAATGAGGGACGAGTTGGCTGACGGTCACGAACAACCCCCTAGGGCCGCGCAGCTGCGCAGGTCCGATCGGCGCCGGCGTGCCGGCGTTGTGTTTCGCTTCACCGCACACATGGTACGCGGGCTGCTCGCGCTGCTGCGTGCCTGTGACGCCTGTCAGCCCCCACATGCACGTACGCCCACGCGCGTGTCCCTTGATACACCCTGGTCCCTGCCGCTCACGCCTGCGCAGGTGATGGGCGGCCGCGCCATGAGCCGCGGCCGCAACACGCTGCCGGGCGCCGTGGAGGCTCCTCGCTTCCCGCGCATCGCGTTCTCGGAGCTGGAGTTCCACCGCATCATCGGCACGGGCCAGTTTGGCATGGTGCGCGTGGTGCGGCACATCAAGTCCAACGAGGCGTACGCGCTCAAGGTGCGGACAGCACCTGCATCCTGTGACGTTTTTGCGATTTCACCTGCACCCGCCACCAGACGCGCTGTCGCTGCGCCGCTGCCTTGCCATCTTGATTATTGGACGGGGTTGCATCAGTGATGTGAAGTGTCGCGTGTCAGTTGTATCATTGTGCGGTGCATGTAATGACGTCGGCGCCGCTTGCTTGTAGGTGATGCACAAGGCGCCCATCGTAGAGTCGAAGCAGATCGAGCACGTGATCAACGAGCGCAACATCCTGGAGGAGGCGCAGCACCCCTTCTGCGTGCGCCTGTGCGGGGCGTACCAGGACCGCAACTCGCTCTACCTGCTGCAGGTGCGCGCGGGAGCGGGGGTCGGGACTTCACGCCCTGTGCTCGATAGGGCGCCCTGGCAATGTGGCTCTTAACACAACAAGGCATAGTAAGAGGGCACATGCCCAGCCCCAACGCCACCGCAATGTTTACGGCTGCCTCCGCTCCCTTTCCCGAGGGTGGTTCAGCGTCACGCTGCATTACTAACCCCATCTAGGATGCGCTTACTCTTAGTGCTGTTGCAATCCGTTCCAACCGCAACTTGACCTGGCTGTGTTGCCGGAGGCGAGCTGTTCCACCACATGTGCAGACAGTGCTCTCTGGTTTGTTCGCACTGCTGTGTATACAGCATCAGCCCCTTGCACAACCTTCACGAACCAACTGTCAAAGACAGGTAGGATAGGGTTGTTAATTCGCACCTCCTCCAAGTCCTTGTTTGAGGTCGTCTTTGCTTTCATCAAAGCTGCTCATGCCCCTGATTCCACCCCTCAGGAGTGGGTTCCCGGCGGCGAGCTGTTCCACCACCTGGACGTGGAGGGCGCGTTCGACGAGCCCACCGCCATGTTCTACGCCGCCAACGTGCTGCTGGCGCTGGAGTTCCTGCACTCCAAGGGCATCGTGTACAGGGACCTCAAGCCGGAGAACCTGCTCATGGACACGCAGGTGGGGTGTGTGCGGCGCTTAGCATGCCTGGCAGGGCTGGGGCACGACAGGAACAAGAGCTGTAGCACGGGACGTGCAGGTGGGCAAGGATTGGGTGCTCCCGGCGGCTGCGTTGGCAAGCACACGCACTGCAGTGCATGCCCGCACCTGCAGCGTGGTCGCGCGGTGCTGAGCTGAGCTCAAGCATGGGTTTGGAAGCGCGATGCGAGTAGCATGGGCAGCTACTAAGATGGCTGACTTATTGTGTGAATGCTGTTCCTGGTGGTGGTTGTGCCCCAGGGCTACATCAAGATGGCTGACTTCGGCTTCGCCAAGTACGTGGGCAGCGACAAGACGTACACCATCTGCGGGACGCCCGACTACCAGGCGCCGGAGGTGGGAGAGCGCGCACGCGTGCTGCAGAGCCCGGCGGTCCCAGTCTGCTCCCCCGTGCCTTCTTAACGCAACGACGCCAGCAGCACCATTGCCACCCCTACATTACAGCGTAGTGCCTGTGCCGCCCTCCGGGAATTTGCACCATACGTGTCATGCTACTGGCCCCCCGGCCGCAGGTGATCATGCGGCGCGGCACCACAAAGGCGGCCGACTACTGGGCGCTGGGCGTGCTGATCTTCGAGATGCTGGTGGGCGACCCGCCCTTCAAGTCGCTGACGGGCGACCCGTGGGACACCTTCCGCCGCGCGCTGTCGGGCCGCTTCTACGTGCCCAACTTCATCTCAGACCAAGCCGCGGACCTCATATTCAAACTGCTGCAGGTCGGTGGTGGGACCCCACGCCGGCGCAATTACATACACAATTCCACAAGCTGGAAGCTTTTTCACAAGTGCACTAGAGCTGCAATTGGCGTGGTCCTCGAAGCTCCTCAGCCAACGCTGTGCTGGATGTGGCGGGCCATTGGTCGAATGCATAACAATGATTGAGCTGAGGCTCCTTGCGTACACCAGGGCAACACACAGCCCAGTCAGGACAAGAGAGCTGAGCAGTGTGCCCGCCCACGCTCAATCGCTTGGCGTAGGCGACACCCCGAAGCTACCACGCTCCAGCTAAGCCAGCGCCCGACCCCTATTCTCCTTCCGCCAACGCCGCTGGACGCTCGTCTTGCCTCCGCAGGTCAACCCTGACAAACGACTGGGCAGCGACAAGCGTCTGGGCGCCGAGGAGATTAAGCGGCACCGCTGGTTCAGCCGCATCGACTGGAAGGCGCTGGAGCAGCGGCGGCTGCCGTCGCCCTTCAGGCCGCGCGTGCGCAACCCGCTGGACACCTCCAACTTCGAAAACTTCGACAACCAGGACGTTGAGCCGCCCCCCGTGCCGCAGGTGGGCTGCTGCCGTACGCATGGTGTCTTGAGTGTACGTGTGCGTGTTCGTACAGGGGCTTGGTTGGTGCCAGGGTCTGGCACCGTGCGGTTGCGGCCGCCACCAGTGCTGGCCCGCGCGCGCGGTTGCCGGTGCAAGTGTTGAGTTGGACGCGTGGGGTTGCGCCGAGCTGGTATGGAGATGGGTCTGCGGTCACCCGCCGTGCCACGTCTGGGGTATCGGCGTGAAGCAATGGCCGCATGGACGGGGGAGAGCGGGCACGGCCCGGAGCCCCGGACATTTGCACGTTGCCACCGCATGGTGTTGCTGTGACTCCTGCCTGGACCACCAAGTGGCTTAAGACTAACTGCAAGTGCTTGTGCTGCTTGCCTTGCCTTGCAGGACAAGCTTGAGAAGCACAACCAGCAGTGGGAGCTGTGGGACTGGATTGAGGACAGCCGGTGAAGTGCGGAGAGGGCGCGCTGACGGACTAGCCACTTGGGTGCTGATGAAGGGTACGCGCCTGGGGTCGGCACCAGGGGGAACAGCACACGGTGCGCAGGACGCACTGGGCTGACAGGGGTTTTGGGAACTAAACTGACCAATGCAGATGGTTGTGAGCTCAGTAGGGTAGCAGGGCACGAAGCGGGCGCAATCGTGTGACGCTGGGATGGGCCAAGACGCTTGCAGGGTTCGATGCTCGACACCGTGTGCTGCCTGTGTTGTGTGGTGGGGAGCTAGGTGTTCCCCGTCCGCTGATTTACACATAAGATGCGAGTCGCAAAGGCATTTCCCGAAGCACTTTGTGCAGGGCACTGAGTAGGCCGCCCTGCGGTAGCTTCCATACTTCCAACCTTGCGTGGGGCGGTCGTGGGTAATAGCATATCCTGCGAACAGCAGCTGCATGTGTGGTGGTTGTCATAGTTGCATGGACGGGCGTGCAACACGAGGCTCCTACACGCGGTTTTTAGGGAGCTTCCGCAAGCGTGCGGAGTGCCGTAGTGTTGCAGTGACGTCTGGCTGTTTTGCAATCATGGTGCTGTTGTCTTCTGGGGTCTGTGTTCTACCTGCGTGGGCGTGCGCGTGTGGTGTTGAAGGACTGGATGCCGTTTCTGTGCGTGTGTACTAGCGCGACCGCGGAGGTTACTGACCTGGCTGCTTGCTGGTGTGAATTGGGCGACATTGTGGGCAATGCCCGCCACACAAGGACGGAGGAGGTTGCCTTGGTGGGGGCGTTGCCACTTGGGTCGCGACACGGTTGAATTCAGCAGCTGGTGTTCGCACCGGGACTGGAATATGCGTCCCAGCGTGTGTCGTTTTCGTTCCGTGCTGCAACGTCGCACGATTACTAGCTACCGGTACGTCTGAACCGAAGAGCTGGAGTGGGGCTGTACCGTGCGGCTGGTTTCGGGATTTCCTGTTACAAGTTGTGCAGCGGGGGCTCTGAATGGGCTGCATAAATGCTCTACAGGAAGGCTGGAGGCTTGGCCGCGCAGTGGGCGGGCAAAGTGTGTTAAGGTTGTGGTGAGGGGCGTGCGGAGGCGGTGGGGTGAGGGCGCGTCTGTGCTGGGACTGGGGGGGGGCGGGGGGGGGGGCTGCCGGTGGAGCCGGGTGGAGTTGGGCAAGTCCACCATTTCGTGATGTAAACCCCAACGAAGCCACACGGCAGCGTGCATGCTGCAGCACTCTTTGCATGCACGTAGCCCTGATGTGGCTACGTACTTCAGGGTTGCTTCTCGCTTGCCACATCAGCTTGCTCACTACACTGATGCCAGGGGATAAGTACTGCACCAATTATGTTTACTACAAGCAGCCAGCCTGGTCTGGTAACCAGCAAACCACTAGCGGTCACGTAACCCCATACCCCACAGCCATACCGCAGTCCCCCTGGCCCGGCGGGCAAACTGTGCGTGCGCTGCAGTCAAGGCGCTGTTCCACCGCACGCTACTGTGAACGTCACTTTTATACAGCATTCAAAGTAATAATCTTCTCGAGGCACCACATTGTCAATGGCTGGCGGACGCACTTGCACACTACCGTCAATTGCAACACGGGCCCCATGCAGCAAACCACCACCACCGCCACCGGCTCCATCGCTGCCAAAAGCCCTCTCTCGTCCCAGTAGGCAGGTCTCCGCCTCTATGTGCGCTTAGCATCCTCATGAAACCGCCATAAGCCCATGACTCGTATGTACAAGGCCCACAACACGACAGAGCTGTCAGAGCACAGTTAGCCGTCGCCTGTGTCCTCCCTCAAGAACGGAACCGTCTACCCGATCTTGCTGAGGAAGTTGTAGCCCAGCGCAATGCCAATGAAAGAGCCGATGGCGTACCCCAGCGTGGAGGTGAGGATGCCCGGAACGATGGACGAGCGCCAGCCCTTGGCAGCAGCCATGCCCGCCACAGTGGACGGCCCTGGGGGCGGGCGGGTCATGACAACGTGTGGGGGCGCAAATAGTTTGGTGTTTGTAGAAGACTAGCCGTGCGTCACCAGAGCTGGCCCTTGGCGGCCGCAGCAGTACCGCTAGCCGTGGAATAGTCGGCGGACGGCTTGACGAGAAGCCACAGGGTATGAGAGCAGCCCCGCAGTGACCGCAGCAGCCTGGCCTGATGCACGCGTCGTTTGGAAGGCACGTGTCCTGCCATACCCCCATGCTGCCGTACAACAGTGCACACCTGAGATACACCACACCGACACGTCGTGCGCTCTGCAGTTACAGGCCAACATCTGTAGCACCGGACCCTTGGAGCCCATCCCTTACCTCCAATGTTGGCGTTGGAGGCAATGAGCAGCTCCCTCCTGCTGAAGCCCAGAAGCTTGCCCACACCCAGCAGGATGGCCAGGTGTGCACCCAGCGCCAGCAGCGAGAACAGGAACAGCACCGGCGCCGTCTTGACCACCAGGCCCACGTTGGCGCTGGCACCGATGGTGGCGTAAAAGATCTGGGGGCACGGATTGTTGCAATATACTCGCTTGACCTGTAAAGCAAAGCTTTAATACCGGTAGGAGTGTACTGCAGCTGAGCAGCGGCAGCTTGCGATGCACACGTTGGGAGGTGTGATCTGGCACACAGGCGGATGGCGGGTGGAAAAGGGGCCAGCTGTGGGGCCCACACCCAAGCTCCGCACAGAGGCCGCTGGCCAGCGTCGCATACAGCACGACGTGTTCCCTTCAACAAAATCAAGGACGGCCCGCAGCTGTGGCTGTGCCTTGAGCAGCGAGCGGTAGGTCTTCTGCTGCTACTGCTACTGCCTTGTGCTGATAGCGTGGCATTCAGCAGCACGGATTTGCAGTTTTGCAGCAGGCTGCCACCCAACGGAAGCCCAACTACCCAAAAAGCACCACAACGACAGCACGACCGGACCAGGGTACGACACGCCGTACGACGCGCCGTACGTGCCGTACCTGCATGAGGATCTGCGCGAGGCCCTCCGCCGAGGGCACCAGCGGCGCCAGGCGGCCGGGCAGCAGCGTGGCCAGCGCCACACTGATGGCGGTGATGAAGGTGATGGCCTGGCCGGAGGCGCCCCACGAGCGGGCCAGCCACGCCGCGGTGTAGCACACCAGGGCTGACACCGACAGCGCGGCCAGGCCCTCCGACACCTGCACAACATAAACACTTCAAGGGTCAAATATCCAGGTATTGTACTGGGTAGGAGGAAATCAGGGGAGATCTCCCCTGGAGGAAATGCCTGTGCAATGGATGCCAGTTGGTCATCTGCACAGGGCTATGTGAAGTGCGGGGGCAACGCAGCAGGGTTTGGAATGGAGCAGGCGCACCGCTGCACATACGCTACAGGCAAGCGGGAAGCGTAGGTCCATTACCGTCACTAGGTCACCATCTCCCTCTGATGCTGCTGGTTCAGCATCAGCTCGCAGGCTCAGCCTCAGCGGGTTGGTTCGGGTTGGGTCATGCTTCGCATGCAGCTCGCAGCACAGCGTTTACTGGGACTGGGTAAGTATCCGCCGTTCTTCTGCTTCTGCTTGTCAACTCACTTGCTCTTCACGTGCAGGCACCAGCGTTTCCGTTTCCGTGCTTCCCTGGCACCTCACACAGTTTCTCGCGTTTTACGCGTACCATCTCCCTCGACTGGTCAATGCTCGTGGCCATTTGGTGGTGCCAGAGCCGTGACACCTGGCGGCACTCACATTAAAACGTCCGAGTAGCATCCGCGTCTCATGCTTTCCATGCACAACACTTCACTGTAGCAGGTATTACTGAAGCACGTGCGCCCCACGACCTGCGACATGCACTTTCATCATCCCGTCAGCATTCCTTCCTGGCGCCGGCGCCACAACACCAGTTCACCACCCCCCTGGCCCCAGGAACACTCTTCAGCAGCTCACGACCGGGGCTTCCCACGAGCTGCGACATGCACTGCCACGTGTCACCATCCCTTCAGCGCCACAACACGTGTTCAGCGTCCCAGGAACAATGACTGCAGCTCACGACCGGGGCTCACCGTGATCGTCTTGCCGCCCACTCCGCCGCCGTGCGCTCCGCCGGCCGCCACATCCGCCGCCGCCTGGCCGGCGTCCGGAGGCACCGTCTTGGCCAGCGAGTAGACGGCCACGAAGTAGAGCGTGAGGATGAGGTCGTCGGCCGCCAGACCCGCCCCGAAGGTGGATGGCGAGATGGACAGGGTCTCAGAGACCGCCATGTAGTTGACCGCGCCGCCGATGTGGCGGGCAGTCAACGCGGAAGCAACCTGCCGTACAGGTTTGCGTGCGTGCGCCCGAAGTTGCCGCCGTTAGCCAGTGCAGCAGTATGGGCGTTGTAGGACTTGTACGACTGAGCTGAGTAGTTTCGTTCCAGGTATCGAGCAGCAGTCCCTGTCGCGTCTAAGCGCTAATCGTTTGATGTCCCGCTGCCGAGGGCAGCCAGCGTGCGCCCAGCACTGGATAAGCAACCGCCTTCGGCTCTGTACGATAGCCCATGGCCCGGCCGTACACCGCCCGCACCGTCCATCCTCCACCCCCACACATTCCCGGACCCCTCCTCGCACAGCCATCAAGAACGCAGCCCCCTAACCATGCGACGGTAGTGCACCCGCCAGCCTTCCACGGCCGCACCTTCCAGCCCTCGTCGCCCAGATAGCGGCCCAGGGGGAACACCGCCATGGCCACCACCGAGCCCGCCACGGTGGCGGCGGAGCCCAACAGGAAGGCGGCCAGCAGGCGCCCCGTCTCAGACAGGATGCGCCTGGGACAAGGTATATGCGAAGTGGACAGCAGGCAGGAATGGGGAGACATGGCTGGCCGAGCCGTGGCTGGCAGGCAATGGTCGCATAGCGGCTAGTGCGCTGCAGCTGATGGGGGGACAGGGATGTGTGTGCAGCTGCCTGCGGACAGTGCGCGGCCAGTAGTGTGTTGGAGCACGACATCGGCTAGGTATAGTGTGGACAGGCTTCGTGCGAGAGCAGCTGCCCGTATGTGCAGCAGCAAGTGACCTAGGGAGTGGTCACAGCAGTGGTGTGCGTATGCCATACGCAACTGACCCCACAGTACGGCATGCTGCTGCGTCTACGCGCCGCCCACGGCCTGCCCGTGCAGCGCTGTGCGTTGCGCAGACTGCACGTGTCCCACCCCACCTGGGGTCCACCAGGCCGAGGCAAAGCGTTCCCGTCCCCTGCAGCCCTGATCAGAAATTAGCCCTATGCTCACGTTGTTCGCTTTGGTGAAAGGCCGGCTGTTCCCTTTGCCCCTTTGCTGGTCCGCGGCTACTCACCTCAGGTCCGCCAGACCGACTGTTCCGTTTGCCACGTTGCCGCTCCGCGGTTACCCAGCTCGTTTCCGTGCTTCCCTGAAGCCTCACGCGGCTTCCTCCCGTTTTACGGGTACCCCACCTGAGGTCCGCCGAGAAGAGCAGCATGGGGATGGCCAGCGGCAGCAGGTACTTGTACACGACGTGCAGCTCGGGGGCGCCGGGGGGCAGCACACCGATGTTGGCCAGAGCCATGCCGGCCAGTGTGGACACCAGGGCGCTGCGGACACACAGGTTCACAGTATTCTGAGTACGGCGCTTTGCAGTGCTCCAGGGCGTGCAGGTGCTAGGCAGGCGGCTGTGTGCAGCGGTAGCGCGGAGCTTCAGTGTTCATGGTGAAGGACCCACCCGCTAAGCTCCTTCCCGAGCCGTGTGCGCTCAGACCTGCGAGAACGCGAGAACCAAGGAAAGCATCAGTAGAGGTGGCTGCGTAGATTATCGGCATGCCCACGGCCCTGCCGCCAAGTCAGCCCTCGTAGCGTGCAAGCAGCGCTTTGCCGACCCATGACCCACTGTGAAACCCTAGCGAGGTGAAGCCACGCTCTTGGTGCGTGCCCGAAACGTGTACTGTGCTCAAGAAGTGCATGATAATGCACCTACCAGATTCCAAAGGCCCCGGCGAACACCAACCCAGCCCACACGCCCCAAGGGCCTTGCAGGGGTAGCACTTCCGGGAACGACAGCGTGAGGGACGCACGAACCACGACACCGGCGCGTGCCTGGCCACCAAACTTGAGCTGCTGTACAGGTGTGTGCGCATCGTGTCTGCCTGGATTGGGGCTAGCGAAGCCGGCTTTGCTGGTAAGAGGTGAGCGAGCGTGGTGAGGAAGAGGCGAAGGGGCGCGGGCCGAGACGCAGCACCGTGTCGGCATACGCGGCAGTGCTGACTGCCGCAGCCGGTAGCGCGCATCGAGACTGTGATTCAGTGATATCATTGTATTCATAACGCTTGTCGTGCCTTGGAGACCGGCTCTCGTTATCACTGTTGTGACCCTAGAATGCTTGCCGATAATGACATACCATGAGAGCAACACTGAAAGGGAGATGAATGAATTACCGTGTAATAGTCTGGCCGTTTTGAGACTAGAGGTAAGCGGCCGCTCAGAGCAACTGGCGTATCCGGTGAATCAGTTGGCTGCCGTTGGGAAGGGACAGATCGCGGCAAGCAACCCCTTTCCGTGCATGGAGAGCGTGACATGATAGTTACTAGGTAAACTAAATACCTGGACATACCTATGTATGCGGCCCTGCAAACTGTGCGGGGCGCTGTCCAGCGACTAGTGCCGACCTTCTTGGGCCGTTACGGTCGGTTAGCTGACTCTGAGCACGACCTTAGGCATCATGGACAGCTATCGCCGCAGCAGCAGGCGGAGCCGCGGCAGGGGGCGAGCGGCAGCGGTGGGCCGGACCACCGGAGCCCGGACGTTCCTGCCTTTGCGTACCCACTGCTAGTAGCGGCGGTGAGGTGGCACGACAGTGTGCCACGCAGTTAGAAAGGAAGCTCATGCTATCCTACTATGTAGTGGTAGCCTAAGGTGCTAGCCGTGGCTGGAGATTGGGGATCAGCCACGGTTGGGACAAATGGGAAACCAGCGCAGCAGCACGTGGCACGTGTGCACGGGGCCCTGCGTGCGCTAGCTGACGGTACAAGGCTGGCGGCATTTACTGCATACCGCTGCCAAATTGGACTTTGATGACGTCAGTGGACGTGCAATGGCCACACATCCGTAATCTGCAGGTGTTCGCTGTATCGTCTGCTGCGGCGGTGTTCAGGTGGGTACAGCTTGACGGGGCGTGCCTGCAACGCACGTACTGTCAAGTACGGTACATGGACCAGGACCGTGGCGGTCGATACCCGCCGACGTCAGTTGCAAATACACGTAGCGCCTCATCAGACTGTGTGCCTACGTGCACCGTCGCACAAGGTGGCATGCAGCATGACGTACCGCACGCTGATGCCCCTGCCGTACGCCGCCATGCCCTGCCCGTACGCCGCCATGCCTTGCCGTACAGCCTGATGGAGGAGGTGCCGGCCATCACGCTGGCGGCGTGGCGGCTGCAGCTGACGTCCGTGCTGCTGGGCCTGGGGGCGGCCGTGCAGTGGCGAGGCATGGTGGGTTAGCAGCTGCACGCAACGGCAGTGGGCGGGGAATGGTGGGTTAGCGACTGCACATAACGGCACTGGGCGGGGCATGGAGGGTTAGCAGCTGCACGTAACGGCGCTGGGCGGGGTCGGTAACCCACCTGCCCACAGGCAGGCAGGCGGGTACGCAACCCATTTATTGAAGGTGTCAATTTTGGAGCCAGGACCTCGAACAGGACTGTGAAGCATGCTATCGCACAGTGAACGCGCAGCCTTCGCGCCCGTTCCACACCCGCAAGCGCACAGTGCTCCCGGGTACCACCAGCGGCGCAGCCACTCAGCTGCTCTGCCCTTACCTGGTTCATGCAAGCTTTCTTTCAGGACGCGGACACTCGGAGCAGGGCACTACACAGCGGTTGGTGGCTGGCTGGCAGCGGCGCCTGCCTGGCCGTGCACTTCGGCGCCTGGGTGTGGGGGCTGCAGCACACCAGCCTAACCCACTCGCTGCTCATGGTGTCGGCCACCCCGCTGCTGCTGGCGGGGGTGGCGCTGGCCACCGGGGCCCCCATATCACGTGGGGAGCTGGCCGGCACCGTGCTGGGCCTGGCAGGTGCGGCCTAGCGGGTGGGGCGTGGCGGTTGGGGACTAGCGGGTGGGGCGTGGCGGTTGGGGACTAGCGGGTGGGGCGTGGCGGGTGCAAACGGGCTGACGGGCTAGCCATGTGGGCTGGGTGCGTGAAGGATACGGCCATTTGGGGGGTGTAGCTGAGAACAGGTCGGCGGACGCTGCTGTCCACAAGTGCGCAACAGCTTGGAGTGCACCATGTGTATGTGGGCGGGAGAGCTAACGGGCACGCTGCCAGGACTGACAGGTGGGCAGGGGCGGCGAGCCATCTGGACATGAGCTCTGCAGCGTCGCACGGGGACTGGCAGGCTGGCGCTGGGCCCTGGGAGGTCACAGTCAGTTCGGGTTGGCTTCGTCAATATGGGTTTTGTGCGGCTGTTGCGGTAAGGCAAGGTAGCAGCGTCTGTCAGCAACAAAGCTGCGTACACCCCGTCCTTGCCCTGGCGGGCCTTTTTGCAAAATAAAACTCACAAAGGAATGCATGTACGGTACTGCTGGGGCAGTGTACGGCAACGGCTTCGAGGCGGCAGGGTGAGGCCTGTGGGAACGGGAGGCTTATGACATGCCTCACCATCCTCAACTGACACCGATCGCCGTCTCTGGTGTTAGCCGGCGGTTTGACCAGCGCGGTACAAAGGCAGGCGTGCCAAGACCCCTCCTCCGATTCTACGCACTCACGATTTAACTCTTGGCACAAATCTGTGCCACTCCGGATGCTCCTTACCCTCTCCCACCCAGGGGCTGTCGTGCTGTCCGTGGGTGCCGCCGGCGGCAGGGAGCAGCGAGTAGGCCTGGCTGGGGACCTGGCGTCCCTCCTGGCCTCAGCCGTGATGGTGGGTGCACTCGACCCCTGTGAGTGTGGGGTCGCATGCCATACGCCCTGCCTCTTTCCTGGCTGCTGTCACGGACGGTGCATGGCTGCCCTTCGTACGCGCAGGGATTTGGGCCCGGGGTGTTCGGAGCTGCAGGCAACCGCTACCGTAGTGAGCATGCCCTCCCGCCAACCCGCATGAATGCCTCGTGCATATGTTCTTGCATGCCGCGTCAAGCCATCCCCTGTCGTACTAGTCGGCGCCTGCAAGCCTCCGTGTTGCATACAGCAAAGCGCACCCCCTTGTCCGGCTTCCAGGTGGGCTACCTGTCGGTGGGGCGGCGGCTGCGGCGCTGGATGCCCATCTTCGTGTACGCCTTCCCAGTCACTGGCTCGGCGGCGCTGTGGCTAACGCTGGGTGCGTGCGTGCATGCCTCAAGACGGAGGGATGCTGTGGAGCAGTGGGCCAGACCTCGTCAATAAGCGAAGATTAGCTGCCAGGGGACCCTACTGTACGTTGCATGCCTGTATGCGATGCGGGCAACCCTGACAGTCCCCGCGCCGCGTGCCTGCCCCCACGTGCCCCCAGCTGGCCTAGCCGTGGAGGGCGTCAGCCTCACAGGCAGCGGAAGGTGAGCCAGCTTGTGCCAATGAGCCACTACTGTCATACCGACTACTTTGACCACCACTGTACCCTTCCTTAGTCATGTTGCCCTTCACGGTCAATGTGCACCTCCCTGTACATACAGGAGTTGACATTGTCGTGCTGTACCTTGAAAGCCCTGCTGCATAGCAAAGCCACTCCAGCTGGGCTAGCAAGCGTACAACGCACCTACACATTTTGAGCAACACGGTACGTGCACTTAACGTTCACATACATGCATGGTCCTCAAAACACTGAAGGTGTGCGGCCTGTCCGCCCTGCACGCAGCTCCGGCTCATTGGGGTGGCTGACCAGCGGCCGCCACACACCCTGGGTGCTGTACTTGGCCCTGGGTCCAGGCATCGTGGGACACACGGGCTTCAACACGCTGCTGAGGTATCTGTCACCGTTGACAGTTGCACTGGCGTTCCAAATGGAGCCGCTGGTTGGTTCCGTTATCGGTTGGGCCGCGGGGGTCATGCGGCCCCCGGGTGCATTGACGTACGTGGGCGGTGCGCTCGTTGTAGGCGCGACGGTTTGGGTGACGGTGGCGAGCACGAGAAGAGAGCAGCAGGAGAAGGTAATGGGAGCAGGGGCAAAGGGTGAGACTGGAGGGGAGGCTGGGATGCAGGTGTGGGGCAGCAGGTCGGCGGACGTCGAGTTGGAACGACTGTTGGCGGTTAAGTCCGGAGGCCAGGCGGCCAAAACTTGACCGTGAGATTTTCGAGTTTGCAATATCGGTGAATGATTGATTATTTTATGCAGTACTCCATTGTTGTTGAGCTGGGTGTGCTTGTAAGAGCCAGCGAGCCGCTGAGCTGGAACGGCCCATGGGCCAACGTCATCGTCTCAACCGACCAGTGTGTACCCTCCCGAATTCACGTCCGCATAGGAACGTCACTGTTGCAGGAGTTAAGTGGTGTATAGCACGTAGTCACTTAACTCCTATTAGGGACAGCACACAAAAGTACTACCCGCAGGCGAGACACACACGCTTCTCTCGGGCCTGGTCTGAGGTGTCTGTGGAGATAGTGCAATGTCAAAATGTCTGCGGGCTGGCGCGGACCAGCAGGTTGGCCGCGCCGCTGCACCAGTTAGGGGAAGGGAACGACGACACTTGCTCAGCCCGCCCAACGCGAATGCCCCGGCGGTTGCGGAGCGTCGGACAGAGCCACTTGCCAAGCAGGAGCTGGTGGACTACCTCCGTGCGGGGTGTAGGCCCCGGAGCGCTTGGAGGTGGGGCTATGCATTGCGTCGATCAAGTAGTCATCCGCACGCGCACCTGAATGCGGGCGAATACTTACCCCAATTTGTAAGTATTCGTGCACTTGTTGCTTCAAGTCCTCCTGAGCTGAGCATGTGGCATATCCAACGTTGCTTCAGCGAACCCCAAACACAGGATTGGCACAAATGCATACGCTACACAGGATTGGCACGGAGCATGAGAAGCTGGGGTTCAACCTTGAAGACAACTCGCGCATGAGCTACGACCAGATTGCTCAGGTGCTCCGGAAACTGGAGTCCCGGTTCGGGTGGCAGCCCATCGTGGAGGATGGGCGCATCATCGGGGTTGCCCTGGACGGGCAAAGCGTGACCCTGGAGCCTGGTGGCCAGTTTGAGCTTAGCGGAGCACCCGTGGAGACAATTCACCGCACGTGCGCAGAGGTCAACAGCCACCTGTATCAGGTGCGGGGTGGGGGGTTGGTCCGGGTGTAGGTGTGGGGAGGGGTGCGTTTCGAGCTTCCCACGGCCCGGGGAGGAGGGTGCCCAGTCGAACCACGGCTTTACTAGCGAAACACTTGGCTACACCTGTTTGTGAGTGGAACACACACGTTGCCCTGCAACATGGTTAATCACCTGGGCACTCATCATCTGTGCAACACCTCTCAGCGTGCACCAATGCTGGCGTGTCGAGGACCCCAGGTCCCTAGCATACGATCTCCGTCCACAGCTGCGCAACACCTGCCTTGCGTTGACCTCTGGTGATCACACTGCGTCCTTGTGGCCCCTACCCTGACGCTGGCCTTCACCCTTGAACCTTGCTCCTGACTTGACCCGGGTCCTGGCCCTGCATCCGGGCCCGCATGGCAACTTCTGCCCAGGTCAACTTCTGCCTCAGCTTCACCTTGAACCTGCGCCCGACCCTGCCACTGGCCCCCTCTCGGCCCAGGTCAAGGCCATCTGCGAGGAGCTGCAGTGCGGCTTCCTGGGTGTGGGCTTCGACCCCAAGTGGGCCATCAAGGACATCCCCGTCATGCCAAAGGTGGGGGAAGGGGCACAAGGGCTGCCTAGGGACGTCTGGGAGCTGCCCGGGGTTGCGGGCTGCGGCAAAACAGACAGAAAGGGCATTCCTTTCATGTCCAAGGTGGAGGTGGGGGTGGGAGGGGCACGCGCGCGGTACGGCAACGGGCACGGACTGAAGCGTGTGCGACGGGGCTGGAGCCGGGGAAGCGGTGATGGGGGCCAGAGCTAAGCGGGAAGCTGGTGGTGTAAGGCAGAAGGCGCAGTGCCAATCCCGATATCACCGGCCGTGTGCATGGCCTGTGCGTGCACATGCACGTGACCGCGGCAGGAGGAGGAGGAGGGCGCCTTGAGGACGCATTTGGTGCTCCAGCTCCTGTGGGTTGCGTGCTGCAGCGCCAAGGGAGCAATCCCGCACACCTCTCACAGGAGGCATTGTGACGGACTCGATGCACAGCTGGTGTTATCACCGCTTTCTGGCAGTGAAGGTCTACCGCCATTCACTTGCGGCCTGCGGCACGTCTCATGCTGTCCTCCTCTGCCTTCCCCGCTTCCCCCCAGGGCCGCTACGCCCTGATGAAGGCCTACATGCCCACTGTGGGCTCCATGGGGTTAGACATGATGTTCAGGACGTGCACCGTGCAGGTGCGGATGTGGGGCCATGGGTTAAGGATGGGGGTCAGGGTGGGGGCTACAGGTCTGGTGGGGTAGGGGCAGCAGGGTTGGAGACGACTCGTCGTATTGTGGGCATGGTTGGGTCCACCTCCACCATGACGGTTTAGGTAGTCGGTGGAGGCGATCGTTTGGCGGGCAGGGGTGGGGTAACAGGTTGCAGGAATGGCCTGCACTGCGCTGCGTGGGGTGGCGAGAGACATGATGGGGTTAGAGGAGAGCCAAGAGGCGGGTAATAGGCCGCCGTAACACGGCGGCTTGCTGCCTGAAAGGTGTTGCGACGCGTGTGGATTCCTTACTACTGAGTGCCGTCCGTGTATGTAGGTGAACCTGGACTTCGAGTCCGAGCGGGACATGATCGACAAGTTCCGCGTGGGGCTGGCGCTGCAGCCCATCGCCAACGCGCTGTTCGCCAACTCGCCCTTCAAGGAGGGCAAGCCCACGGGGTGGGTCGGGAGGGGGAAGGAGGCCGTGCCGGTATGCTACTCAGTGACCGCTGGAGAAGGGAAGCCCAGGGGGCAGCCACAGCAGAGGCTGGTAACGGGGGGACTGGCAGAAGTGCAAAGGATCAGCGCCCATGTGGCCCGTGTGGGTAGGCAGGATTGCTGGCGCGCAGCGAGGCGAGGAGGGCGGGGACATACATGTACCGCCACGCCTGTAGGATTGCTCTGTTGGCTGGATTCCGTACCGAAGTTCTGATATGCGCCCTGACATCGGCTGTGTGAGCATGCCTTGCCCACCCCTGCTTACCCGCTGCGGTACTGCCCTTGCTCCCCGCCTGCCGTACAGCTTCCTGTCCACGCGCGTGCTCACCCCATCCATGCATGCCTAACACCTTGCCGTACAGCTTCCTGTCCACGCGCGTGCTCACCCCATCCATGCATGCCTAACACCTTGCCGTAC
>VFQN01004204.1_pt1 | contig 19306 bp, 13 predicted proteins | sample 3512371 | NCBI WGS metagenome assembly VFQN01 (sample SAMN10412370, study PRJNA504923) | tailings metagenome | isolation source: Replicate 2 from Balatoc abandoned mine | place: Philippines: Itogon, Benguet | collected 2017-08-28 | reverse complement strand
CTCTCGGGAGGCCCGGACTACCGCTCAGGCGTTCGGAACCTCTGTAAGCACGTCATCTAGCGGCTCACCGATGGCGACAAACCGCCGCTGGCGCGTCGGTTTGCAGACGGCGTCGCCGCCTTCGGCGGGGACTGGACGCCGAAGACCCACCGTCCGATCCGGTCGGTGGCGGGGCGGCGTTCGTGGTGCGCCGCGTTCCGTGTGGTCCGCTGCGTTTCTTCGTCGGTCTGGACGGTCGGCGTGGTCGCTTCGCTCCCCCGCCTCGTCCGTCCCATGTGCCGGCTCGCTTACTGCCGCTGTCTGAGGGTGGAGTGGAGGGTTAGGGTGAGCCCAGGGCCGCTCGGAGGCGCGCTGCGGAGCCGGCCGGCATGAGGGCGGTCACCCTGGTGCCGTCCGGGGTCGCCTCCTGCTCGATCTCGCTGCCTTCCGTGTAGATCGCGGCGATCAGGTTGCCCCGGTCATAGGGGATCGTGAGCTCCACGCGGGTCAGGCGGCGGCGGGCGGCGTCGGCGAGGTGGTGGACGAGGCCCTCCAGGCCCTCGCCGGTGATCGCCGACACGAGGATGGCGTCGGGCGAGCGGTTGACCAGCGCCTCGCGGTCGTCCGGGCCGAGCAGGTCGACCTTGTTGAGCACCATCTGGCGGGGGACGTCGCCGGCGCCGATCTCCTCGAGCACCTCGTCGACCGCCCGTGCGCGGTCGGCGCGGCGGGTCTCCGGCTCGGAGGCGTCGGCCACGTGGAGGATCAGGTCGGCGTCGCGGACCTCCTCCAGCGTCGCGGAGAAGGCCTTCACGAGCTGGTGGGGCAGGTGGCGGATGAAGCCGACGGTGTCCGACAGCAGCACCTCGTGCCCCTCGCACTCCACGCGGCGGGTCGTGGGGTCGAGCGTCTCGAACAGCGCGTCCTCGGTGCTGACCCCGGCCCCGGTGAGCGCGTTCATGAGGCTCGACTTGCCGGCGTTGGTGTAGCCGGCGAGCGCCACGCGCAGGGTGGGCGAGGCGACGCGCCGCTCGCGCTGGGTGCCGCGCGAGCGCTCGACGTCGCGCAGCCGCCGGCGCAGGGTGGCCATGCGGTTGCGCACCAGGCGCCGGTCGGACTCGAGCTGGCTCTCGCCCGGGCCGCGCGTGCCGACGCCGGCGCCGAGGCGCTCGAGGTGCTGCCAGAGGCCCTCCTGGCGCGCATACGAGTACTCGAGCTGCGCCAGCTCCACCTGGAGCTTGCCCTCGGCCGACCGGGCGTGCTGGGCGAAGATGTCGAGGATGACGGCGGTGCGGTCGACCACCCGCCGCCCCAGGCGGTCCTCCAGCGCCCGCTGCTGGCCCGGGCTGAGCGTGCCCTCCGCCGCCACCAGGTCGGGCTTGTGGCGGATCACCAGCTCCTTCAGCTCGGTGAGCTTGCCCGTGCCGAGGTAGGTGCGCGGCCAGGGGGTGTCGCGGTGCTGTACGAGCGTCTCGATCACCTCGGCGCCCGCCGTGCGCAGCAGCTCCTCCATCTCGCCGAGGCGGTCGCGCTCCTCGTCGCCGTCGCAGTCGAGCGAGGCGATCAGCAGCGCGCGCTCGGGCCCGAGGCGCGGGGTCTCCTCGTCGTCGCGCGAGGCCGATCCGCGATATGTGCGCTGCAGCTCACCCATGTCGTCCCATGATGCCCGGTCCGGCGGGCCGCGTGCACGTGCGGGGCCGGGCGGGCGCGGGCGGCGTGCGCCGCCCCAGGTGATGACCCCCGCCCCCAGCGGGTAGCACCCCCCACATGCCGTGCCCGCCGTCGCCCGGACCCCCGTCCGGGCTCCACTAGCATGCGCGCGATGCCCGCCCGAGAGCCCGGCCCCTTCGCCGACGACGCCCCCGACTGGTACCGCGACGCGGTCGTCTACGAGCTCCACGTCCGCGCCTTCATGGATAGCGACGGGGACGGGATCGGCGACTTCCGCGGGCTGATCTCGAAGCTCGACTACCTGCACGACCTGGGCGTGACCGCGATCTGGCTGCTGCCGTTCTACCCCTCGCCCCTGCGCGACGACGGCTACGACATCGCGGACTACCGCTCGGTGAACCCCGCCTACGGGTCGATGAGGGACGTCGCCCGGCTGATCCGTGCCGCCCACGAGCGCGGCCTGCGCGTCATCACCGAGCTGGTGCTCAACCACACCTCCGACCAGCACCCGTGGTTCCAGCGGGCGCGCCGCGCTCCCGCGGGCAGCCGGTGGCGCAACTTCTACGTGTGGAGCGACACCCCCGAGCGCTACCGCGACGCGCGCATCATCTTCAAGGACTTCGAGACGTCCAACTGGGCCTGGGACCCGGTGGCCGGCCAGTACTACTGGCACCGCTTCTACTCCCACCAGCCCGACCTCAACTTCGAGAACGCCGAGGTGCGCCGGGCGCTCGTCTCGCAGGTCGACCACTGGTTCCGGATGGGCATCGACGGGCTGCGCCTCGACGCGGTGCCCTACCTCTACGAGCGCGAGCGCACCAGCTGCGAGAACCTGCCGGAGACCCACGGGTTCCTCCGCGAGCTGCGCGCCCACGTGGACGCCGCCTTCCCCAACCGGATGCTCCTGGCCGAGGCCAACCAGTGGCCCGAGGACGCCATCGAGTACTTCGGCGACGGCGACGAGTGCCACATGGCGTTCCACTTCCCGCTGATGCCGCGGCTCTTCATGTCGATCCAGATGGAGGACCGCTTCCCGATCATCGACATCCTCCAGCAGACGCCGGAGCTCCCCGACGGCTGCCAGTGGGCGCTCTTCCTGCGCAACCACGACGAGCTGACGCTGGAGATGGTCACCGACGAGGAGCGCGACTACATGTACCGGGTCTACGCGCACGAGCGCGAGGCCCGCATCAACCTCGGCATCCGCCGCCGCCTGGCGCCGCTGCTCGGCAACGACCGGGCCAAGATCGAGCTCATGAACGGCCTGCTGCTGTCGCTCCCCGGCACGCCGGTCATCTACTACGGCGACGAGATCGGGATGGGCGACAACGTCTACCTCGGCGACCGCGACGGCGTGCGCACCCCCATGCAGTGGACCGGCGACCGCAACGCCGGCTTCTCGCAGGCCAACCCCCAGCGCCTGTTCCTGCCGCCGATCATCGACCCCGAGTTCCACTACGAGCAGGTCAACGTCGAGAACCAGTCCGGCAACGGCGGCTCGCTGCTGTGGTGGATGCGCCGCATGCTGGCGCTGCGCAAGCGCTACCAGGTGTTCGGCCGGGGCGACCTGGAGTTCCTGCACCCCGAGAACCGGCGCGTGCTGGCCTACCTGCGCAGCGACGAGGAGCGCAGCGTCCTGATCGTCGCCAACCTGTCGCGGTTCGCGCAGTACGTGGAGCTCGACCTCTCGCGCTTCCGCGGCTCCGAGCCCGTCGAGCTGACCGGGCAGACGCGCTTCCCCCCGATCGGCGACCTGCCCTACCTGCTCACCCTGGGACCCCACGCGGTCTACTGGCTCGCGATCGAGAAGCAGGCCGAGGGGGTGGACGAGGACACGGTGGACATCGGCCCGCCCGTGATCGAGGGCACCGGCGCGATCGACGCCCTCGTGACCGGGCGCCTGCGCGAGTCGTTCGAGCGGGCCATCGCGCGCTTCCTGCCGGGGCGGCGCTGGTTCGCCGGCAAGGCCCGGGCGATCCGCGGCGTCACGATCGCCGACTCGCTGCCCCTGGCCGGCGCGCGCAGCCCGATGGGCGCGCGCGTGCTGATCGTGCGGGTGGAGTTCGACGAGGGCGAGCCCGAGACCTACGCCGTGCCGCTCACCCTGCTCGAGGGCGAGCGGGCCGAGAACCTCCTCACCGACGCCCCGCGGAGCGTGGTGGCCCGCATCCGGCGCCGCGGCGACGGCACCGCCGTGCTCGCCGACGCGCTGGCCGACCCCGAGGTGGGGCGGGCGCTGCTCGACGTCGTGCGCGGGCGGCGCAACCTGAAGGGCGTGACCGGCGGCCGGCTCGCCGGGCGCACCACGCCTGCCCTGCGCGCCGCGCTCGACGGCGCGGAGCCCCCGGAGCCCTCGATGTTCCGGGCCGAGCAGAGCAACACGTCCGTCGTCTTCGGCCAGAGCCTGATCCTGAAGCTCTTCCGGCGGGTCGAGCCCGGACTCAACCCCGACCTGGAACTCGGCCGCCACCTCACCGAGCGCGGCGGGTTCACCGGCACGCCGCCGGTGGCCGGCTGGCTGGAGTACACGGGTGAGGGCGGGGAGCCGGCGACGCTCGCGATCGTCCACCGCTACGTCGCCAACGAAGGCGACTCGTGGCAGTACACGCTCGACGCGCTCTCGCGCTTCTACGAGCTGACCGTCACCGAGCGCATGCCGGCCGGGCTCGCGCCGCCGGACACCTCGGCCCCGCTGCTGGTGCGCGCCCGCGAGCCGCTGGCCGCCGGGATCGACGAGATGGTGGGCTCCTACATCCAGTCGGCGCAGCTCATGGGGCAGCGGGTGGCCGAGATGCACACGGCCCTCGCCGACGACGGCGTGGAGCCCGGGCTGGCCCCGGAGCCGTTCACCCCCCACTTCCAGCGCGGCGTCTATCAGTCCCTGCGCAACCTCACCGGGCGCACCCTGCAGGCGCTGCGCAGCTCCCGGGCCGCCCTCGACGAGCCGACGCGCGCCCTGGCCGACGAGGTGCTCGCGGCCGAGGGCGACCTGCTCGCGCGCTTCGCCGCCATCACCCGGCGCCCGCTGTCGGCGATGCGCATCCGCTGCCACGGCGACCTGCACCTCGGCCAGGTGCTCCACACCGGGCGCGACTTCGTGATCATCGACTTCGAGGGCGAGCCCGCCCGCTCCCTCGGCGACCGCCGCGTCAAGCGCAGCCCCCTCCGCGACGTCGCCGGGATGCTGCGCTCCTTCGAGTACGCGACCGCCGCGGCGCTGCTCGACCAGTCCGCCCGCGGCCTGGTGGAGGCGGGCTCCGATGTGGAGCGCGAGCTGGAGGCCTGGGGGCGCGCGTGGTGCGACGGGGTGTGCGCCGCCTTCCTCGGCTCCTACCGCGCGCACGCCGACGGCGGCCCGTGGATGCCGGAGGACCCGGCCGACCTGGAGGTGCTGCTCGACACCTCCCTGCTCGAGAAGGCCGTCTATGAGCTGGGCTACGAGCTGAACAACCGGCCGTCGTGGGTGCCGATCGCCCTCCACGGCGTCCGCGACCTGCTGGCCGGCGGCCCGGGAGCCGACGCCGCCGGCTGAGCCGGGGCCGACCCTGTCAGGGCGCGGGCAGCAGGCGGTCGAGCGCGGCGTCGAGCGCCTCCTCCTGGGCGCGCCGGGGCATGCGGCGGGGGTCCGAGAGCGCCCGCACCGTCACGCCGTCCACCAGCGCCAGCAGGGTCGTCGCCATCGTGCCGGCGTCCGGATCCGCACCGTCCAGGCGCTCGGCGAGGGCCGCGGTCCAGCCCTCGTACCGCCGCCGCGCCACCGTCGCCATCGCGGGCCGGGTGCGCGCCCGCTCCAGGTAGGCGAACCACAGGCGCGCCTCGCGCCGCCGGCGCGCGTCGGCCGGGAGCGCCTCGACGAGCATCGCGCGCACCGCCGCGCGCGGCGTCGGCGCCGACGCCGCCCCGGCGCCCGCGCGCGCGGCCATCCGGTCGGCAACCAGCTCGAAGGCGTACGTCAGCAGCGCGTCGGCGTCGGCGAAGTAGTGGGCGAGGACGCCGGTCGACCATCCGGCCTCGGCCGCCACCGCCCGGGTGCTCACCGCCTCCACGCCCCCGCGCTCCACCAGGCGCATCAGCGCCTCCGCCAGCGCCTCGCGGCGCGCGTCGTGATCGACGATCTTCGGCATCCCCGCTCCCGCCGTCGTTCCTATTTCGGACGTATGATATAAAAAGATCCGCGGCGACGGGCGACCGGCGTTTCCGGCCGTGGCGGGGGAGGGGGACGACATGGCCTGGCTGGTGCTGCTCGTCGCGGGGCTGCTCGAGGTGGTGTGGGCGCTGGCCCTCAAGCAGAGCGACGGCCTGTCGCCGCGCGAGCCCGCGACGCTGATCTTCGTCGTCGCCGCGGCGCTCAGCTTCTGGCTGCTCGCCGGCGCCCTGCGCCACCTGCCGGTGGGGACCGCCTACGCCGTCTGGACCGGCATCGGCGCGGTGGGCGCCGCCATCGCCGGGGTCATCCTGCTCGGCGAGCCGGCCACGGCCTCACGGCTGGCCGCGATCGGGGTGATCGCCGCCGGGATCGCCTGGCTCGCCGCCGTCAGCCACGCGTGAGGGCGCCGGGCGCCGCCAGCGTCGCCGCGATCACGTCCTGCACCGGCCGGGCGCGGTACGGCGACACGCCGTTCTCCAGCGCCACCACCACGAGCGCCCGGTCGGGGCTCAGCCCCGACCCGGCCGGCCACACGTAGCCCGCGAGCGCCGAGGCGGGGAAGTCGAACAGCGTCCCGGTCTTGGCGCGCACCCGGCCCTCGGCGGCCGTGCCGCGCATCCGCCACTGGAGCGTCCCGTTGCGCCCGGCCACCGGCATGCCCCGGAAGAGCGTCCGGAAGCCCGGCTCGTCGCGCACCCCGAGCAGCAGGTCGGCCACCTCGCCCGCGCTTGCCCGATTGGCCGGCGACAGGCCCGAGCCGTCCACGAGGCGCCACTGCGCCCCCAGCAGCGCGAGGTGGTCGACGGCGCGCCGGGCCCCGAGGGCGCGGTCGCCGCTCCCGAGGGCCGTCGAGAGCCTCTCGGCGCGGGCGTTGTCGGAGGGGCCGAGGATCGCCGCCGCCGAGCGCAGGGGCAGCGCCGGGGTCGCCCGCAGCGCCGCCGACACCGTCGCGAGCTTGGTCACCGAGGCGATCGACAGCGGCTGCTGCGTCCCCGCCGCGAACAGCGTCCGGCCGAACGGATCGCGCACCACCAGCGCGGAGCGACGGCCGAGCGACGCCGTCGCCCGCGTCAGCGCCCGCCGGGTCGCCGGCGCCAGCGTCGGCGGCACCGGCACGGCCCGGATCGCCTCCCCGGGCGCCCATCCCGAGAGGGCGTCCGGGAAGGCGAGGCGCACCCACACCGCCCCGTCGGCGTCCATCTGGACGGCCTGCGCCCGCCCGGCGATCCGCGCCGAGGGAACCGCCCCGGTCGCCGGGGCCGTGAGCAAAGGCGCGTCGCGTAGCGTCTCGCCCGCGACGAGCACCGCGCCCCAACCCGTGGTCGTCGCGGGATGGGTCGGCGGCGGCACCGGTGCGGGGGCGACCGGCGGCACGGGCGCGGGTGGCGGCACCGGCGGGACCGGCTCCTGCGCGAGGGCATGCGGGGCGAGGAGCGCCAGGCCGAGGACGGCGGCGAGCGATGATCGGCGGCGCATCGACCGGGCAGGCTAGCGACGGGGGCCGACGACTCCGGGTCGTGGGGTTGCGCCGGTGACGGCGTGACCTCAGCGCCCCGGCGCTGCGAGAATCCGGGCATGGCCGTGACGATCACTGTGGGGATCCCAGACCACGTGCGCGACGAGCTGGCCGCCCGGGCTGCACGGGCGGGGACGTCGCTGGAGGACTACGTGCGCGCCATGCTGGTCGAGGCGGCCGCACGTCCGCCTGTCGAAGCCGTCATCGCCCGGGCACGCGCCCGCGTCGCCGCCACCGGCCCGCGGATCGACGCCGGGATCTGGGCCACCCGCGACGCCGACCGACGGTGAGCGGACCGGTCGTCTGCGATGCGTCGGCACTCGTCGGCGTGCTCCTCGATTCCGGCCCGGACGGGCGGTGGGCGACGGACGCGATCGACGGCGCCTCCCTCCTCGCCCCGTCGCTCCTCCCGTACGAGGTCGCGAACGTCATCCGACGCCACGCCGAGAGCGGCGCGACGAGCGCCGACCAGGCGGCCCAGGTCCACGCCGACCTCCTCGATCTGGCGATCGAGTACTGGCCCTACGAGGCCCTCGCCGGCCGCGTGTGGGAGCTGTGCTCCGCGCTGACCGCCTATGACGCGAGCTACGTCGCCCTCGCGGAGATGGTCGATGCGCCCCTCGTGACGCTCGACCGCCGGAGCGCCGGCGCGCCCGGTACCCGCTGCCGGGTCGAGACGCCTACCTGACCGGCCAGCGACCCCTGGCGCGCTCCAGGAGAGCGACCGCCAGCGGCCCGCAAAGCTCCTCCACCCCCGCCTCCGCGCCCACCTCGACCTCGGCCTCCGTGAGGACGTTGACCCACCGTCCGCGCAGATCCTCCGGGATCACGATCGACGCCGAGGCGCCATCGCCGTGCAGGGGCATCGCCGCGATCACGGCGTCGCCGCGGGCGTAGGCGAAGGCGCGCGGGCCGCCCTCCAGGGGGCGGTAGGACCCCTCGGGGCCGAACGCCTCCGGCCGGCGGGCGCGCAGGGCGAGGGCGCGGTGGATCAGGTGCATCTTGGCCGTCTCGCGGCGGGGCGGGGCGCCGGAGGAGACCTCGCCGAGCAGGGCGGCGCACCGCTCCCAGTCGACCGGGCGGCGGTTGTCGGGGTCGACGAGGGCGAGGTCCCAGAGCTCGTCGCCCTGGTAGACGTCGGGGACGCCCGGGCTGGTCAGCTTGAGGAGGGTCTGGCCGAGCGAGGCGGCCTCGCCGAGGGGGGCGAGGCGGGCGACGAACGCCTCCAGGCCCGCGAGGAAGGCGGGCGACTCGTAGAGCGCGTCGATGAACGCGCCGACGGTGCCCTCGTGGACCTCGTCGGGGTCGATCCAGCCGGTCGCGACCTTGGCCTCGCGCATCGCCTTGGTCATGTAGTCGCGCACCCGCTCGCGCTCGATCGGCCAGGCGCCGACGAGGGTCTGGTAGAGCAGGTACTCCTCGTCGGGGGTGGGGGCGCCCCCGTGGCGGAGCGGGGCGTTCTCATCCCACCACGCCAGCACCCGCGCGGACCACTCGCCGGGAATGGTCGAGAGGGCGCCGATGCGGGCGCGCACGTCGCCGGAGCGCTTGGTGTCGTGGGTCTGGGTGGCGAGCAGGCCGCGCGGGAAGCGCCGGTGGCGCCCCGCGTTGGCCGCGTGGACCTCGTCGGGCGTGCGCCCCCAGCGGCCGGGGTCGGAGCCCACCTCGTTGAGGGCGGCGAGGCGCGTGTAGCGGTAGAGCGCCGTGTCCTCGACCCCCTTGGCCATCACGGCGCCGGTGGTCTGCTGGAAGCGCACCGCGAACGCCTCCTCGACCTCGTCGGCGGGGTCGATCAGGGCCTCGCGCACCCGCTCGGGCAGGTCGGCCTCCTCCACGACGGCGAGGTCGTGCTCCTCCACCTCGCCCGCCTCGGGCTCGAGGTAGGTGCGGTACACCGGCAGCGCGGCGACCGCGTCGGCCATGGCGGGGTCGTCCACCAGCTCGCGCAGGCGCTCGACCTCGGGGGTGAAGGTGGTGTGCGCCTCGGCCTCCTTGGCCTCCTGCGCCAGCTCGGCGAAGTCGCGGCGCTCGCCCGTGAGGCGGGTGTGGAGCGCGGTGAGCGGCTCCTCGCCGTCCGGGTCGATGAACAGGCCGGTGGCGTCGGCCATGAACTCGTAGCCGGTCGTGCCCTCGACCGGCCAGTCGGGGAGCTCCTCGCCGGGCTCCAGGATCTTCTCGACCCACACGTGGCGCGCGCCGCGGTCGGCGAGCCGGCGCAGGTAGCCGCCCGGGTCGGCCAGGCCGTCGGGGTGGTCGATCCGCAGGCCGTCCACGAGGCCCTCGGCCACCAGGGACAGCACGAGCGCGTGGGTGACCTCGAACACCTCGGGGTCCTCCACGCGCACCCCGGCCAGCTCGTCGATCGAGAAGAAGCGCCGGTGGCGCCCGGTGCGCGGGTCGATGTCGAAGAAGCGGGCACGCAGCGCCTCGTCGCTCCAGAAGGGGTTCTCGTCGCTCGTCGCCATGTGGTTCGGGACGATGTCGAGCACGACCCCGAGGCCGGCGCCGGCCAGCGCGCGGAAGGCGTCCTCGCCGCCGAGGTCCTCGGAGACGCGCCGCGGGTCCGTGACGTCGTAGCCGTGCGTGGAGCCGTGGCGCGCCTGGAGTGCCGGCGACAGGTAGAGGTGGCTCACGCCGAGCCGCGACAGGTATGGCACCAGCGCGCGGGCGTCGTCGAAGCCGAGCCCCGGCCCGAGCTGGAGGCGGTAGGTCCCCCGCATCACCACGCGCGCTTGAGCAGCAGCAGCGAGCGCGCCTCGACGTCGACCTGGCTGCGCGCGGGCCACGTGCGCCATCCCTCGGGGGCCTCGGGCTCGACGGTGGAGATCATCTGGCGCCAGCGGTTGCCGAAGCGGCGGGCCGGGAGGGTGAACATCACCTTCTCGTGCCCGGCGTTGACGATGAGGACGAACGAGTCGTCGATCACGGGCTCGCCGGTGGGCGAAGGGCTCGGGATCTCCTCGCCGTTCAGGAAGACGCCGAGCACCCGGCGCCCCGGGTCGCGCCAGTCGCGCCGCGCCATCTCGCGCCCGTCGGCGCGGAACCAGCGGATGTCCGGCAGGCCGGAGCCGTCGGCCTCGGTGCCGCCGAAGAACTCGCGCCGGTGGAAGACCGGGTGCGCCAGGCGCAGCGCGATCAGGCGGCGGGTGAACTCGAGCAGCGCCCGCCGGTCGTCGTCGAGCTCCCAGTCGAACCACGAGATCTCGTTGTCCTGGCAGTACCCGTTGTTGTTGCCGCCCTGGGTGCGCCCCATCTCGTCGCCGCCCAGCAGCATCGGGACCCCCTGCGACAGCAGCAGCGTGGCGAGCATGTTGCGCTGCTGGCGCAGGCGCAGCTCGCGGATCGCCGGGTCGTCGGTCGGGCCCTCGGCGCCGTGGTTCCAGCTGCGGTTGTCGTCGGTGCCGTCGCGGTTGTCCTCGAGGTTCGCCTCGTTGTGCTTGTCGTTGTAGGAAACGAGGTCCGCCAGCGTGAAGCCGTCGTGGGCGGTGACGAAGTTGATCGAGGCGAACGGCCGCCGCCCGTCGTTCTGGTAGAGGTCGCTCGAGCCGGTCAGCCGCGAGGCGAACTCGGCGACGCCGTCGCTCTGGCCCCGCCAGAAGTCGCGCACCTCGTCGCGGTAGAGGCCGTTCCACTCGGTCCAGAGCACCGGGAAGTTGCCCACCTGGTAGCCACCGGGGCCCACGTCCCAGGGCTCGGCGATCAGCTTGACCTGGCTCAGCACCGGGTCCTGGTGGATCACGTCGAAGAACGCCGACAGGCGGTTGACGTCCCAGAACTCGCGGGCGAGGGCCGAGGCGAGGTCGAAGCGAAAGCCGTCGACGTGCATCTCGAGCACCCAGTACCGCAGGCTGTCCATGATCAGGCGCAGCACGCTCGGGTGCACCGGGTTGAGGCTGTTGCCCGTGCCGGTGAAGTCCACGTAGTACCGCGGGTCCTCGGGAGAGCAGCGGTAGTAGCTGAGGTTGTCGATGCCCTTGAAGGCGAGCATCGGGCCCTGGTGGTTGCCCTCGGCCGTGTGGTTGTAGACCACGTCGAGGATCACCTCGATGCCCGCGCGGTGCAGGGCCTTCACCATCCCCTTGAACTCGCGCACCTGCTCGCCGGAGCGGCCGGTGGCGGCGTAGAGGGCGTGCGGCGCGAGGAACCCGATCGAGCTGTAGCCCCAGTAGTTGCTCAGGCCCTTGTGGACGAGGTGGTCCTCGTCGGCGTTGTGGTGCACCGGCAGCAGCTCCACGGCGGTCACGCCCAGCGAGCGCAGGTGGGCGATCGCCTCGTCGGAGGCGAGCCCGGCGTAGGTGCCGCGCAGGTCCTCCCGCACGTCCGGGTGCGTGCGGGTGAAGCCCTTGACGTGCACCTCGTAGATGAGGGTCTCGTTCCAGGGCGTCGTGGGCGGGCGGTCGTCCTGCCAGTCGAAGGACTCGTCGATGACGATCGCCTTGGGGATCGCGTCGGCGTCGTCGGTGTCGTCGCGCACCAGGTCGGCGTCGGGGTTGGCCGGGTCCGGCTCGTAGGGGAGCACGTTGCCGAGGTCCCACTGGATCGGGCCCTCGATCGCCTTGGCGTAGGGGTCGATCAGGAGCTTGTGGGGGTTGAAGCGGTGTCCCTGGTCGGGCGCCCACGGGCCGTGGACGCGGTAGGCGTACCGCTGCCCGGGCCCCACGCCGTGGAGGTAGCCGTGCCAGTTGAAGGCGGTAACCTCGGCCAGGTCGACCCGCGTCTCGTGGTCCCGCTCGTCGAACAGGCACAGCTCCACGCGGGTCGCGTTCTCCGAGAAGAGGGAGAAGTTGGTCCCCCGCCCGTCCCAGGTCGCGCCGAGCGGGAAGGGGTGGCCCGGCCACACCGGCCGGCTCACCGCACCACCGCCCCGGCCCGCGGGGGCAGCCGCAGCACGCCCCCGCCGACCACCGTCCCCTCGTCGGTCGCCAGGACCAGCTCGCCACCTCTCACCGGCACCTCCGTCGCATCGTCGCCGAAGTTCCCCGCCACCTCCCACGCCCCCCGCGTGGACACGATCCACCCGGCCGCGTCGTCGTGGCGCACCGTCCCCGGCCCGGGCGGCAGCTCGCGCCGCAGCGCCAGCAGCCGCCGGTAGAGGTCGCGCAGCGCCGGGTCGCCGTCGCCGGGCGCGAGCACCGAGCGCGCGAACGTGTCCGGATCCTGCGGGTCGGGAACCTCGCCCGCGAACCCCTCGAACGAGGCGAACTCGCGGCGGCGCCCCTCGCGGGTCGCGTCCGCGATGAACGGGTCGATGTGGTCCGTGAAGAACGCGAAGGGCCGCGTCTCGCCGTACTCCTCGCCCATGAACAGCATCGGCGTCCAGGGCGACAGCAGCGTCCAGAGGGCGGCCAGCCGGCGGGTCGCGACCGGCGGGCGGTCGCCCGCCGCCCGGTTCCCGACCTGGTCGTGGTTCTGCGAGCACACGACGAACCGCTCGGGGGGGAGGCCGGCGGCCGGCGCGCCGTGGCGCCGCCGGCGCGAGGGCTGGTACCGGCCCCGGTAGACGAATGGCGTGCGCGCGGCCTCGGCGAGCGTCGCCGGGTCGGCGAAGTCGGCGTAGTACCCGTCGCGCTCGCCGGTCAGCCGGGCGTGCAGGGCGTGGTGGTGGTCGTCGGCCCACTGGGCGTCGAACCCGAGGCCACCCGCCCCCGTCGGCGTCACCGTGCGCGGGTCGTTGAGGTCGCTCTCGGCGATCAGCACCGGGGGGACGTGCGCGGCGGCGCGCACCCGGTCGCAGAGCTCGGCCAGCACGTGGCGCGCGCCCTCGTCGTGGATGGCGTGCACGGCGTCCACGCGCAGGCCGTCGAGGTGCAGGTCGCGCACCCACATGCAGGCGTTCTGCACCGCCCACTCGCGCACGCCCCCGCAGTCGGCGTCGTCGAAGTTGACGCTCCTGCCCCAGGGCGTGCCGTGCTTGTCGGAGAGGTAGGGCCCGAGCGCCTCGAGCGCCTCGTTGCCCGGCCCGAGGTGGTTGTAGACGACGTCGAGGATCACGCCGACCCCCTCGGCGTGGGCCGCGTCGACGAGCGCCGCCAGGCCCTCCGGCCCGCCGTACGCCGGGTGCGGGGCCCACGTGTAGAGGCCGTCATACCCCCAGTTGCGCTCGCCGGGGAAGGTCGCGACCGGCATCAGCTCGATCGCCGTCACCCCCAGCGCGCGCAGCTCCGGCAGGCGGCCGGCAACGGCGGCGAAGGTGCCGGCCGGCGTGAACGTGCCGACGTGCAGCTCGTAGACCACCAGGGCGCGCGGGTCGAGGCCGGGCCAGCCGTCGTCGGTCCAGCGCCAGGCGGCCGGGTCGACCACCCGCGAGGGGCCGCGCACGCCGCCGGGCTGGTGGCGCGAGCAGGGGTCGGGCAGGGGGTCGCCGCCGTCCGGTCGCAGCCGGTAGTCGTCGCCCGCCCCGATCGGCACCGTGCCCGCGAACACGCCGTGGCCCTCGGCGGCGAGCGGGGTCTCCCCGCCGTCGTGCACCGCCGTCACCGCCCCGGCCCGCGGCGCCCACACCCGGATCCGCGTCGATCCCCCGGGGAGCGGCCGGGCGCCCAGGGGCCGCTCCCAGGGCAGGGCGTCAGGCATCCGGCGTCAGCCAGACCACCCCCAGCGGGGGCAGGGTGAGGGGCGCGGACCACGTCTCGCCTCCCCAGGGGACCTCCTCGGCGTGCACGCCACCCAGGTTGCCCAGGTTCGCGCCCCCGTACGCCTCGGAGTCGGTGTTGATGATCTCGCGCCAGAAGCCCCCGCGCGGCAGCGGCGTGCGGTACGCCGGTCGCGGGATGGGCGAGAGGTTGGCCACGGCCACCACCGGGTGCCCGGACGTGGCGAAGCGGGCGAAGGCCACGACGTTGGCGTCGCGGTCGTCCACCACCAGCCAGCGGAAGCCCGCCCCGTCGGCGTCGCGCTCCCACATGGCGGGGTGCTCGCGGTAGGCGCGGTTCAGGTCGCGCACCAGGCGCTGCATCCCGGCGTGCCGCGGGCGCTCCAGCAGGTGCCAGTCGAGGCTGCGCTCGTGGCTCCACTCCTGCTCCTGCGCCAGCTCGCCGCCCATGAACAGCAGCTTCTTGCCGGGGTGCGCCCACATGTAGCCGTACAGCGCGCGCAGGTTGGCGTGCCGCTGCCAGTCGTCGCCGGGCATCCGCGAGATCAGCGATCCCTTGCCGTGCACCACCTCGTCGTGCGAGAGCGGCAGCACGAACTGCTCGGTGAACGCGTAGACGAGGCTGAAGGTCAGCTCGTCGTGGTGGTAGCGCCGGTGCACCGGGTCGAGGGCGAAGTACTCGAGCGTGTCGTGCATCCAGCCCATGTTCCACTTGAAGTCGAAGCCTAGGCCGCCCTGGTCCGTCGGCCGCGACACGGCGGGCCACGCGGTCGACTCCTCGGCGGCCATCAGCACGCCGGGCTCGGCGCCGTGGGTCACCTCGTTCAGCTCGCGCATGAACCCGATCGCCTCGAGGTCCTCGCGGCCCCCGTGCTCGTTGGGCACCCACTCGCCGGCGGCGCGGGAGTAGTCGCGGTAGAGCATCGAGGCGACCGCGTCCACGCGCAGCCCGTCGGCGTGGTAGTCGCGGATCCAGTGCAGCGCGCTGGCAACGAGGAAGTTGCGCACCTCGTTGCGGCCGAAGTTGAAGATCAGGGTGCCCCAGTCGGGGTGCGCGCCGCGCCGCGGGTCGTCGTGCTCGTAGAGCGCCGTCCCGTCGAACCGCGCCAGGGCGAACTCGTCGCGCGGGAAGTGCGCGGGCACCCAGTCCATGATCACGCCGACGCCCCGCTCGTGCAGGCGGTCGATCATCTCCCGCAGGTCGTCGGGCGAGCCCAGCGTGGGGGTCGGCGCGAAGTACGAGGTCACCTGGTAGCCCCACGACCCCGAGAACGGGTGGGCCATCACCGGCAGTAGCTCGACGTGGGTGAAGCCCATGTCGCGGGCGTAGTCGCCGAGCTCCTCGCCGAGCTCCCGGTAGCTGAGCGGGCGGTTGCCGTCCTCCGGGTTGAGCCGCCACGAGGGCAGGTGCACCTCGTAGATCGACACCGGCTCGGCGTGGGGGCGCCGGCGCTCCCGCTCGGCCAGCCAGTCGCCGTCGCGCCAGGCGTGGCGGCTCGAGAAGACGACCGAGGCGGTGCGCGGCGGCACCTCGGCGGCCGCGGCGATCGGGTCGGCCTTCAGGCGCAGGGCGCCGTCGGCGCCGCGCACCTCGAACTTGTAGTGCTCGCCCTCGGCGAGGCCCGGGACGAACAGCTCCCAGACGCCGGACGCGCCGAGCGTGCGCATCGGGTGCACGCGGCCGTCCCAGCCGTTCCAGTCGCCCACCGCGCTCACCGAGCGCGCCGACGGCGCCCACACCGCGAAGGCCACGCCGGACGTGCCGTCGACCTCGCGGACGCGCGCGCCGAGGCTCTCCCACAGCGCCTCGTGGCGCCCCTCGCCGACCAGGTGCAGGTCGAGCTCGCCGAGGGTCGGCAGGAACGCGTAGGGGTCGCGGGCGCGGTGGACGTGGCCGGAGTGCTCGACCTCGACCTCGTAGGCGGGCGGCGGCCCGTCGCCCGGCAGCGGCGCGACCCACAGGCCCGAAGACGCGTGGGGGGCGTCGACCGGGTCGCCGCCGTCCGGGACGACCCGCACCGCCGTCGCCTCGGGGCGCCAGACCCGGACGACGCGCGAGGCGCCGGAGCCGTGGACGCCGAGGACGGCGTGGGGCTCGTGGTGGTCGCGCGCCGCGAGCCGGGCGATGTCGTGCTCGATGCCGGAGACGGTGCTCATGCCTCGACCCTCAGGACGTGTGCGGGGGTCACCGCGGGGTCGAGCCGGACGTAGTTGCGGCCGACCCCCCAGCGGTGGATGTCGCCCGTGATCAGGTCGCGGACGGTGAAGGAGCCCGGCAGGCCGATGTCGGCGGGCACGTCGGCGATGCCCTCCTGGGCCGCGTGCGGGTCGACGTTGACGCAGACGATCACGGCGCCGATGCCGTGGCCCTTGGCATAGGCGAGCAGGGCGGGGTTCTCGGTGGGGAGGAAGCGCACGTCGATGCGCGACAGCGGCGGCGACGCCCGCCGGATCTCGTTCAGGCGGCGCACCAGCGGCAGCAGCGGCCCGTCGAGGGCCCGGTCGCGCAGCTGGTACTTCTCGGAGTCGAGGTACTCCTCGCTGCCGGGGGTGACCGGCGTCGCCTCGAGGGACTCGAACCCGGAGTAGATCCCGTAGCTCGGCGACAGGGTGGCGGCGAGCACCAGGCGCGCCTCGAACCCCGCCCGTCCCCCGTGCTGGAGGTACTCGTTGAGGATGTCCGGCGTGTTGGCGAAGAAGTTCGGCCGGAAGAACTCCGCCACCGGGCCGGCCAGCTCGCTCACGTAGTCCGCGAGGTCCCACGCCGCGTTCTTCCAGGTGAAGTAAGTGTACGACTGGCTGAAGCCGGCCTTCGCGAGCGCGTACATGCGGGCCGGGCTGGTGAAGGCCTCGGCCAGGAAGACCACGTCCGGGTGGTCCTCGCGCACGGTGCGGATGAGCCACTCCCAGAACGCGATCGGCTTGGTGTGGGGGTTGTCCACGCGGAAGAGGCGCACCCCGCGCTCCACCCAGAACAGCAGGGCCGCGCGCAGCTCCTCCCACAGGGCGCGCCAGTCGTCGCTCGCGAAGTTGACGTTGTAGATGTCCTGGTAGCGCTTGGGCGGGTTCTCCGCGTACTTGAGGGTGCCGTCGGGGCGCCGGTGGAACCACTCCGGGTGCTCGGCCAGCCAGGGGTGATCGGGCGAGCACTGGATGGCGAAGTCGAGCGCGATCTCCACGCCGTGGCGGGCCGCCGTGGCCACGAGGCTCTCGAGGTCGGCGAGCGTCCCGATCTCCGGGTTGACCGCAGTGTGCCCGCCCGCGGCGCCGCCGATGGCCCACGGCGAACCCGGCTCGCCCGGCTCGGCGACCGGCGCGTTGTTGCGGCCCTTGCGGTGCGTGACGCCGATGGGGTGGATCGGCGGCAGGTAGACCACGTCGAAGCCCAGGTCGGCGATCTCGGGGATCCGCTCCTCGACCCCCGCGAGGCCGCCCCACGAGCGCGGGAAGAGCTCGTACCAGGCGCCGACGCGCGCCCGCTCCCGATCGACGTCCACCTCCAGGGTCGCCGAGCGCACCCGCTCGGGGCGCTCGCGCAGGCGCGCCATCGCGGCGGCCGTCTCGGGGCCGAGCGCCCCGGCGCTGCGCTCGACGGCGGTGCCGGTGCCCCGCAGCTCCGCGAGCGCCGCCGTGACCGCGCCACGGTCGGCGGCGCGCAGCGTGCCGGCGGCGGCCTCGAGCAGCGCCGCGCCCTCGGCGAGCTCGCCGTCGAGGTCCTCCTGGCCGGCAGCCAGCTTGCGCTCGACCTCCGAGCGCCACGACGCGAACGGATCGACCCACGCCTCCACCTGGAAGCGGTGGCGCCCGAGGGCCGAGGTCACGAAGCCGCCGCGCCAGAGGTCGGCGTCGACCTGTGCCATGGGCTCCTCGGTGAAGCCGCTCGCCCCGGGGGGGCGGTGGCGCACGACGGCCCGCAGGTGCTCGTGACCGTCGCGGACGATGTCGCACTCCACGACGACCGCGTCGCCCAGGGTGCGCTTGACCGGCCAGCGTCCCCCCTCGACCGACGGTCCGAGGTCGAGGATCAGGATCCGGTCCGGCTGCGTGCGGGGTGGGGGAGCGGCCACGTGGGTCACGGAGCGTAGCCTTTCCCCATCGCCGCCCGCACGACACAACGCGACCCCGTCGGCGCCCGCGCCTGCGGGGTCCTCCTGCACATGACCTCGTTGCCCGGCGGCCGCCTCGGCCCGGAGGCCCACGCGTTCGTCGACTGGCTCGCCGACGCCGGCCAGACCTGGTGGCAGGTGCTGCCCCTGACGCCCCCCGACGGGCACGGCTCGCCGTACGCCAGCCCGTCGGCGTTCGCGTGCCGCACCGACGTGCTCGCGGAGCCGGATGCGCCGGTCTCCGACGCCGAGCGCGAGGCATTCCGCCGCGACAACGCGTACTGGATCGGCGACTGGGAGCGGTTCGCCGGGCCCGGCGCCCTGGACGACCAGGTGCGGGCCGGGCGCGAGTGGGGGGCGCTGCGCGCCCACGCCGCCGCCCGCGGGATCGGCATCCTCGGCGACCTGCCGTTCTACGTCGCCCCCGGCGGCGCCGACGTGCTCGCGCACCCCGCCCTCTTCCGCGACGACGTCGTGGCCGGCGTGCCGCCCGACGCCTTCAGCGACGACGGCCAGCTCTGGGGCAACCCCACCTACGACTGGGGGGCGATGGCCGCCGACGGCCACCGCTGGTGGGTCGAGCGCCTCGCCCGCAGCGCCGCCCTCCACGACGCCTCGCGCATCGACCACTTCCGCGCGTTCGAGTCGTGGTGGGCCGTCCCCGCGGGAGCCGAGACCGCCCGCGAGGGGGAGTGGCGCCCGGGCCCCGGCGCCGCCGTCGTCGAGGCCGCCCGCGCCCGCGTCGGCGAGCTCGCCCTCGTTGCCGAGGACCTCGGCATCATCACCCCGGCCGTCGGCGCCCTGATGGACGGCCTCGGCCTGCCGGGGATGCGCGTGCTCCAGTTCGCCTTCCCGGGGGGCTCCGACAACACCCACCGCCCCGAGCACCACCCCGAGCGCAGCGTGGTCTACGTGGGCACGCACGACAACGACACCGCCGCCGGCTGGTGGGCCTCGGCCGGCGAGGACGCCCACCGCGACGCCCTCGCCTGCGCGGCGGCCCACGGCATCCACGACGAGCGCCCCGAGCGCATGCTGATGCGCCTCGCCCTCGCCTCCCGCAGCCGCCTCTGCGTCCTCACCGCCCAGGACCTCCTCGGCCTCGCCGCCGAGGCCCGCCTCAACACCCCGGGCGTCGCGGCGGGCAACTGGACCTGGAGGCTCCCCGAGGGCGCGCTCACCCCGGAGCTGGCCGCCTGGCTCCGCGACCGCACGGCCGAGGCCGGCCGCCTCCCCTAGCTGTAGTCGCTCACCACGTTGTTGACAGGCGGCTGATCGGAGGAAGGCCGCCCAGG
>VFQN01004203.1_pt1 | contig 19311 bp, 16 predicted proteins | sample 3512371 | NCBI WGS metagenome assembly VFQN01 (sample SAMN10412370, study PRJNA504923) | tailings metagenome | isolation source: Replicate 2 from Balatoc abandoned mine | place: Philippines: Itogon, Benguet | collected 2017-08-28 | reverse complement strand
TACTCTCTTGGCCAACGGCTGTTACGTTCCTTTGCGTGATAATGAAAAAAACAACCACTGGATTTTGGCCGAGTTAATTTCGGATAACGCAAGTTTTCAAAACAATGTCCGCACAGGTGAAGCCTCGCGGGGAGTCATTGATCAGTTTATTTTGGTGGGCGACAATATTGCTTTTGCTAACTTTTGGAACCTCTCATACAACGGCATTACGCGTTGTAATAAATTACTGAGTGAATTGGACCGGGAAGGCGTAAATTGGTCGAAATTATCTTTCAAAGAACGTTGTGCGGGCGAAGCCCTCTTTTTACGGTCGCTATATTATTTTAACCTCGTTCGGCAGTTTGGCGGAGTTCCTTTGGTTTTAGCCCCTACCACTTCGCAAGAAGCCGTGGACATTAAGCGCTCAACGGAAGCGCAGGTTTATGACAGTATTATCAGCGATTTAAAACAGGCCGCCGAGCGTTTTGCCAAAGCCAAGGATGTGGAAGAGGTAGGCCGGGCCAATGAAATGTCGGCCCTGTCGCTGTTGGGCAAAGTGTATCTCACCCTTGGCAAGTATGCCGAAGCCGAACAAACCCTGAAAACCGTCATTAATTCGGGTAAATACGCCCTTTTACCCAATTACGCCGACCTTTTCAACCCATCCAAAAAGGACTTCAAAGAAACCATCTTTGCGGTTCAGTATTCAGAAAATAGTGCTGAACTCGCCAACCGATTCATCTTTCTGTTTGCCCCGCATACTTCGGGAGGAGCCGTTACGAATCGTCCTAATATCAACATCGTAGGCGCGGGTTGGAATCAACCTACCGACGATTTAATCAACGCTTTTGAGGCAGGAGATACCCGCAAAGCGGTTTCGATTGGCTTTTGGAATGGATTGGACTGGGATAATGTAGTACGTCCTATCGCCTATTGTGCCAAGTACAAAGCCCCTATTTCTGCCCCTGACGACCGTTGTGGCGACAACCTGCCCGTATTGCGTTACTCGGACGTCTTGCTAATGTACGCCGAAGCGCTTAATGAACTTAGCCGTACGGGTGAAGCCATTCCTTACGTACAACAGGTACGAAACCGAGCAGGTCTCACCACCCCGTTGGGCGCATTGGGCAAAGAAGCCTTAAAAACGCTCATCGCCAAAGAGCGTCAGGTAGAGTTTTGTTTTGAGAACCAACGTTGGTACGATCTTAAGCGTACAGGAAAAGCCGTTGAAGTAATGACCGCCCACGGCATTCGTGAAAAAGCCAAAAAGACATTTCTTTATCCAGAAGGCTATACTTTGACCCCCAATAAACTACTTGCACCCATTCCGGTCAATGAAGTCTCCATCAACAAGTTAACTCAGAATCCGGGATATTAACGACGGGGTTGCCCAGGCGATTACGAATTGAGCGAGCGGCCCACCACCGCGATGACGAATGCAAAATCAGTTACCTGTTATCAATGTTTATGTTTTTCCTTATGGCATTTTTTATGATAAAAAATCTTGACTCCGCAGTCGCTCGCAGTCGCTCGCGTCCAGCGCGTGATGAGTATTACAAGGCCTCTGGCCAGAAAAGATACGATAACCGCCAGCGTGCCCTATTTTTTCTTACCTTTTCACTTCTCACGCTTTTCGGCCAAACGCTCACAGCCCAAAACACCGTCAAAAAGCCCAACATTCTCTACATTCTGGTGGATCAATGGCGGGCGCAGGCGACAGGCTATGCCGGCGACAAAAACGTGTATGCGCCCAATCTCGACCGATTGGCACGCCAAAGCGTAAACGTCAAAAATGCCGTATCGGGCACGCCAGTCTGTACGCCGCACCGCGCTTCGCTCATGACCGGACAGTACCCACTCACCAACGGCGTTTTTATGAATGATGTTTTATTGGACACCAACGCCACGACGATTGCAAAGGTCTATAAAAAACACGGCTATACCACTGGGTTTGTGGGCAAGTGGCACATCGACGGCCACGGCCGAAACACCTACATCCCACCCACGCGTCAGCAGGGATTTGGCTATTGGAAAGCCTTGGAATGCACCCACGACTATAACAATTCGGCCTACTACGCTGGCGATTCCAATAAAAAATTGGTATGGAAAGGCTACGATGTCATCGCGCAGACCGACGATGTCTGCAACTACATGACCGCCAAATCCAAAGAAACCAACCCTTTTATGGTGTTTATTTCGATCGGTAGCCCACACGACCCATATCAAACGGCTCCCGAAAAATACCGTAAAATGTTTGAAAACAAAGACATCATCATCAATGAAAATGTGCCCGTTGAGAAACGCGAAAAGGTCAAAAACGACCTCCGGGGCTATTATTCACACATTGCAGCGATTGATGACTGCATCGGCAAAATGTGGCAGACGCTCATTGATTTGGGCATCGAAGACAACACCATCATCGTGTTTTCGTCTGACCACGGCGATTTATTGGGCGCACACGGCTCGTGGAACAAACAACAGCCCTACGCCGAAAGCATCAAAGTGCCTTTTTTACTTCATTACCCTAAATTGTTTGGTAAAACGGGCAAAACCTCAGAAGCACTGCTAAACTCCCCCGACATCATGCCTACGCTGTTGGGCCTGTGCAATATTCCCGTTCCAGCGTCGGTCGAAGGCATTGATTTTTCGGGCGTCTTGAAAGGAACAAAAAAAGACAACGTCAAACATACGCTGATTTCCTGCACTCAGCCTTTTGGGCAATGGACCCGGAAAATGGGCGGCAAAGAATACCGAGGTCTTTTCACGCACCAATACACCTACACCCGCGACCTGAACGGCCCGTGGCTGTTGTTCGACAACCTGAAAGACCCGCTTCAGCTCAATAATCTGGTCGGGAAAGTCGAGTACAAAAAAATTCAGGACAAACTAGATGCTGACTTAAAAGGGGAATTGCGCAAACGAAAAGACGAATTTAAGCCTGGAATGGAGTATGTAAAGCAATGGAATTACTTAGTGGATGAGACAGAAACTGTGCCTTACAGAAAAGTAAATTACGAAGGCAAACCGATTATTGAGTAACCCAAAACGATTTAGTCATGTCCCAAAACAGCGGGTTTTACCGATTCATTTTTCTACTAAGCTGTTGTTTTTGTGTGGAAGATGCTTCCGCACAAAAACAATCCAACAAGCCCAACATCATCTTTATCCTGACCGATGACCACCGAGCCGGTGCATTAGGCTACACGGGCAATAAGTATGCACACACCCCCGAAATGGATAAATTGGCGCAAACGGGCGTTTATTTTAAGAAAGCACTGGTAACCACCCCCATCTGTGCCGCAAGCCGAGCCAGTATTTTGAGTGCTATGCAGGAACGTGCCCACCGCTACACGTTCCAGACTGGCAATATCAAACAGGAATACATGGAAAATGCCTACCCCAAAGTACTGAAAGAGGCAGGCTATTACACGGGTTTTTATGGAAAATTTGGGGTAAATTATGCCAAAAAAGACCAATTATTCCACGTGTATGAAGACTACGACCGCAACAACCGATACACCGATAAACGGGGCTATTTCTTCAAAACCCTGGGCAAAGATACCGTTCACCTAACCCGCTATACGGGCCAAAAAGCCATTGATTTCATTGAAAACGCGCCCACCGACAAGCCCTTTTGTTTATCGCTGAGTTTTTCGGCCCCCCATGCCCACGACGGAGCCCCTGACCAATATTTTTACGATGAACAAACAGCGCATTGGCTTGAAAATGAAACCATTGCTCCGCCGCTTTTGGGTGAAGACAAATACTTTAACGCACAACCCGAGAAAGTAAAAGCGGGTTTCAGTCGCCTGCGCTGGACGTGGCGGTTTGATACGCCCGAAAAATACCAGCGCATGGTCAAGGGCTATTACCGAATGATTGCAGGTATCGATTTAGAAATTGCCAAAATTCGGGAAGAACTGAAAAAGAAAAACCTCGATAAAAATACCATCATCATTTTGATGGGCGACAACGGCTACATGCTCGGCGAAAGGCAATTGGCCGATAAATGGCTGATGTACGATAATTCCATTCGGGTTCCGCTGATCATTTATGACCCAAGGCAGGACAAGCACCAAGACAGTGACGAAATGGCCCTAAACATTGATGTTCCGGCCACGATTTTGGACATGGCAGGGGTAAATCGACCGAAGAATTATCACGGAAAAAGTTTGTTTCCTTTGGTTGCCCAAACGGCCCGAAGTATGCAACGCGACACGGTGCTGATTGAGCACCTTTGGGAGTTTGAAAATATTCCGCCCAGCGAAGGCGTACGCACCAACGAGTGGAAATATTTTCGGTATGTCAACGACAAAACCCTCGAAGAACTCTACAACCTCAAAGCCGACCCCGACGAAATCACCAACTTAGCCCGGGACGAAAAATACCGGGAGGTGCTGAACAACCTGAGGCAAAAAACAGAACAACTCATCCGGCAACACCGAGATGCCAATGCTTGCCAACCGACGGGCTTGATGGTGGAGTTTATCCGACAGCCCGCCACCGTTTTGCTGAAAGATACTACCCCCGAATTTGGCTGGGTGGTACCCAAAGAAGCCGTTTTTCAGTCGTCGTACCAACTATTAGTCGCTTCTTCCAAAGCCAACATCGACAACAACATCGGCGATGTATGGAACACTGGACAGGTGCGCGGAAACCAGTCTTCCAATGTGACCTACCAAGGCAAACCCCTACAAACAGGCATGCAGTACTTTTGGAAAGTGAGGATTTGGGATACCGACAATCGGACGGGCGATTATTCTGAAGCGCAGTCGTTTCGGGTGGGGCCACCAGACAATTCAATCTCAACAACCAATATTTTTCAGATAGACAAAAAGAAGCCAGCGAAATTCACTAAAACCGCTCCGGGCAGTTACTTTATTGATTTTGGAAAAGCTGCCTTTGCCAATCTGCAACTCAATTATACCGCTAAAAAGAACCAAACTCTCATTGTACGGCTGGGCGAACAGCTCGAAAACGGGAAAATAAACCGCAAACCGATGGGCAGTATTCGGTACCAAGAGGTAAAATTGGAGGTATCGAAAGGCAAAAAAAACTACCAGCTTAACATCAAACCCGACGAAAGAAACACCAAATCGAGCGCCGGCGCGGTGGTATTGCCCGATTCGTTTCCCGTCTTATTGCCGTTTCGGTACTGCGAAATAGACAATGTCACCGAAAATCTGACGGCCAATGACTTAACGCAATTGTCGTATTTCAGTTATTTTGAAGAAGACCAAAGCCGTTTTAAAAGCTCAGACACCACCCTCAATCAGGTCTGGGAGCTGTGTAAATATACCATCAAAGCCAGTTCATTTTCAGGGTTTTACCTCGACGGCGACCGGGAGCGCATTCCGTACGAAGCCGATGCCTACCTCAATCAGCTGAGCCACTACGCCACCGACCGCGAATACGGTATTGCCCGCAAAACCATCGAGTATTTTATGGAGCACCCCACGTGGCCTACCGAATGGCAACTCCACGTGGCGCTGATGTTTTACCAGGATTATATGTACACGGGCAATACCGAGCTCATTGCCAAATACTACGACCCCCTGAAGTACAAAACCCTCATGGAACTTGCCCGTGAAGATGGTTTGATCAGCTCGTCGTCGCCCAAAAATACGCCTGAATTCATGCAAAAATTGGGTTTTAAAGACCCTAAAATTCAGCTAAAAGACATCGTAGATTGGCCACCAGCCCAAAAGGATACGGGTTGGAAATTGGCCACCGCCGAAGGCGAACGCGACGGCTATGTTTTTACGCCCATCAACACCATGGTCAACTGTTTCTTTTACAAAAACATGGAAATAATGGCCGAATTTGCACGCATTCTCCACAAATCAGAAGATGAAAGGCAGTTTCAGACGATGGCCATAAAAGCCAAAAATGCCATAAATGAAAAATTATTTAACCCAAAAACGGGAGCGTACATCGACGGCGAAGGTACCGACCATTCCTCGCTGCACGCCAACATGATGGCGTTGGCGTTTGATATTACGCCCGACGTCCACAAGAAATCAGTTGCTAAGTTTATCAAATCCCGGGGCATGGCGTGCAGCGTGTACGGCTCGCAGTATTTGTTGGAAGCCCTTTACAACGCCAACGAAGCCGACTATGCCCTGCAACTCATGACCGCCACCCACGACCGAAGCTGGTGGAACATGATAAAAATCGGCTCAACCATGACCCTAGAGGCCTGGGATACCAAATACAAGCCCAACCTCGACTGGAATCACGCTTGGGGAGCGGCTCCTGCCAATATTGTGGCCCGCAATATGTGGGGCATACAACCCAAAACGGCCGGCGGAAGCATCATGCACATCAAGCCCCAATTAGGCACGCTTTCTGCTTCCGAAATCACCGTACCCACCATGAAAGGTCTCATCAAGGCATCGTATCAGCGCAAAAGCAGGGTTCTTCAGGAATACACGTTTGAACTACCCGCCAATGTATCGGCAGAGTTGACATTAAAATACTCACCAGAAGATACGATTCTGCTCAACGGAACAAAAGCCGATACTTCCTTCGGCACCCTCCGACTCTCGCCGGGCATCAATACGGTTGTGTTAAATGTCAATACGTTTTGAGAAATCGCCGCTGAAAGACCGAGGGGTTACTCGACAAACTGTCTTTCTCAAAAATTCCGATAACTTTGTCACTTTCTCAACTATTCTATTTGTAAGCGTTGAGAAGTGCCAAAGTTATCCCAACATGCCCAAAGAAAGACCCTCGAAACCGCCGCTCCTATTGACCGTCACCGAAACCGCCGAATTGATGGCTTTTTTGCTGGCAAAACTTCCCCATAAAAACCGCAACAACATCAAAACGCTGCTGCGCGACCGGCATATTTTGGTCGAAGGCCGGGTTCAAACAAAGTATAATTATTCGTTGCAGCCCAATCAGCGCGTTGAAGTACGCTGGACCCAAGGCTCTAAAGAAAGCGTGTATCGCGGCCTAACGATTTTATTTGAAGATGCGCATTTGATTGTCATTGAAAAACAGGAAGGACTCCTTTCTATATCTGCCAACAATAAGGAATCCCAAACAGCCTATAACACGCTGAGCGCACACGTCAAGAAGCAGAATCCCGCCAACAAAATCTTCATCGTTCACCGCCTCGACCGCGACACATCGGGCGTGATGGTATTTGCCAAAAGCGAAAGGGTAAAGGCATTGTTGCAGGAAAGCTGGGAGCCTACCACCAAAGAGCGCACCTACATCGCCGTGGCCGAAAAGCCTTTCGAAAAGCCTTCAGGCACCGTTACGTCGTATCTGAACGAGAGCAAAGCGCTCATTATGTATTCGAGTCAAAACCCCGCTCAGGGGCAATTGGCCATCACGCATTATGAAGTGTTGAAGCAAAATGCCGATTTTTCGTTGTTGAAAGTAAACCTCGAAACAGGACGCAAAAATCAGATTCGGGTCCATTTACAAGACTTGGGGCATTCTATCGTTGGTGATAAAAAATACGGGGCCGTCACGAACCCTATCGCGCGCTTGGGCCTACACGCGTGGGTTTTAGCCTTTGTTCATCCAATAACTCACGAAAAACTTCGTTTTGAAACTACCATTCCAAAAAAGTTTTTGGAGTTATTTCCCCGATAATTAACGTAATTTACTCACCCTTAAACAACTACCGATATGGCAAAAGATAAACCTGGCAAGGAAAAGAAAAAAGAGCCAGAAAAAACAACCAAAGAGAAAAAAGCTGATAAAAAAGCCAAAAAAGAAGGCAAAAGTAAAAGTACCTTGTAACGTCAGCCACCATCCCCGGCATCTTGTGTCGGGGATGATTTTTTTCAGCCCTTTCGTAGATGTTCAATTCCTGTTAACTTTGTTGTAGGTCCTTAACTTCCTCCATTCAACCATGGCTGAAAACAAAACCCAACCTACCGACCAAAGCGTAGACGCGTTTATTGACGGTATCGACCGCGAGCAGCAACGTACTGACAGCCGCATCGTAGCAGAAATGATGCAACGCGCTACTGGCACCAAGCCCCGAATGTGGGGCGAAAGCATCATCGGTTTTGGCGGCACTCACTACAAATACGCCACTGGTCGCGAAGGCGACTGGTTTTTGGTGGGTTTTTCTCCCCGCAAACAAAACCTGACGCTTTATCTGACCTGCGGCATCAACAACCTAGAAGAGGAGCTCAAGCGGTTGGGCAAACACAAAACCAGCGTGTCATGTCTGTACATCAACAAGTTGTCGGACGTCAACCTTCTGGTGCTGGAGGAAATCATTCAAAAGTCAGTTCAAATAGGCCCCAAAGCGTTAGCTTAGCCTGCTTCGACGCAAAATCGTAAAATCAACCATCTTCCATCGTCATTTATATTTTCCCGTGTCATCCAAAACTTTTTTCTGCATTGATGCCCACACCTGCGGCAATCCTGTACGCGTCGTAGCTGGCGGCGGCCCTATTCTTGAAGGCAAAAACATGAGCGAAAAACGCCAGCATTTTCTGCGCGAATACGACTGGATTCGCAAAGGCCTGATGTTTGAGCCGCGCGGCCACGACATGATGTCGGGCAGTATTCTGTACCCGCCCCACGACCCCGAAAACGACGTAGCGGTGCTATTTATCGAAACCAGCGGCTGCCTGCCCATGTGCGGCCACGGCACCATCGGCACCATCACCATCGCCATCGAGCATGGTCTCATTCGCCCCAAAACGCCCGGCATCGTGCGCATGGAAGCACCAGCGGGATTGGTACTTATTAATTATGTTCAGGAAGGCAACAAAGTCAAATCCGTTAAGCTCGTCAACGTGCCTTCCTACCTTGCCGCCGAAGGCATTGAAGCCGAATGCCCCGACCTCGGCACGCTCAAAATGGACGTGGCCTACGGAGGGAATTTTTACGCCATCGTGGATGTGCAGGAAAACTTCCCCGGCTTGGAGCATTACAAAGCCGAGCAGCTCATTGGTTGGGCGCGGGTATTGCGCCAACGCATCAATGAAAAATATACCTTCGTTCATCCCAACGACCCCACCATCAACGGCCTCAGCCACATCGAATGGACAGGCGCGGTCATTGACCCGACCTCCTCGGCACGCAACGCGGTTTTTTACGGCGACAAGGCCATCGACCGCTCGCCCTGCGGCACGGGCACCTCGGCGCGCATGGCGCAGTGGGCCGCCCAAGGCAAACTCAAAAAAGGCGACCGGTTCATTCACGAAAGCATCATAGGCAGCAAGTTCATCGGGACGGTCGAAGATTATGCCAAAGTAGGCGACCACGACGCCATCATTCCGGGTGTGGAAGGATGGGCCAAAGTGTATGGTCTCAACACCATCACCATCGACCCCGACGACGACCCGTACGCGTATGGTTTTCAGGTGATATAGAGAAAAACATCTTACAGAAAAAATAATGCAGGAAGTAAATCGGGTAATTGAGTATTTCATTCACGCTTTCACGCACCTTCACCGTGATTCAAAAAAAGGCGGTGCTCCTCACAAACCCATTTTACTTCTTGCCATTATTCATGAATATGAATTAGGCCGAATTACGGACAATCGAATTTTTATCACACCTGAATTAACCCATTCTTTCTCAGTCTTTTGGAATCAGTTTGTAACAACAGAACATGACCAACGTTTTGCTTTACCATTTTATCACCTATCGGGAGAAAAAGGTAAGTGGTGGCAGTTAGTTCCTAATGTTGGTTGTGAAATTTGGATTGAAAATCCAGGTTCCATGCGAAGTTTCGGCAATTTGAGTGCCGCAGTTGCTTATGCTGAAATTGACCTAAATTTGGCCTCTTTGTTTTTGATTAAAGAAAGCCGAGACGTGCTGAAACAAATGGTTTTAAAAACGTACTTCCCTCAAAAATCTACGCAGCCCATTGGAAATCAAGAAGATGGATATTTAGAAGATTTAAGGAACGAAGTTTATGAACCTTCCGCTGAATACAAAACCAAGTTACTAAACCTCAAAAAACGTCTTGACCCCGAAACATATCAAATCGAAGTCTACAACCGTGGAACCATTTTTAGGCGTGAAGTAATTAAGATTTATAATGAAACTTGCTGTGTTTCAGAGCTTCGTGTGTCAGCGCTTTTTACAATTACGATGGTGGATGCTTGTCACATTATCCCATTTGCAAAAGATTTTGACAATAGTTTAACGAACGGAATCGCCCTTTGCCCTAATCTTCACCGCGCTTTTGACAGGGGATTGATTTCGGTCAATGAAAATTACGAAGTCATAGTTTCACAATCTTTTAAAGAAAACACCAATAGCGAGTACAGTTTCTCAAAAATCGAAGGCAAAACAATCACATTGCCTTCTGACAAGGATTTTTGGCCGTCATTGGCTAATTTTGAATGGCATCGAAAAAATGTGTTTAAGAGGTAGTTAAGCTTCACGTTGGTTTACGTTTATCCCCAAAGCCATCGGGACGAACCTCTGAAAGATGCGTCCATAACGCATGACTCCTTTCCCGCAATGAATTCAGACACTTACAGTTTGACAGAGGAGTTGACAATAATTTGAGCGTATTATTTGTTTCGTTATATTCGCTAAAAATATAGTACGACCATGACAATAATACTAAAAAAAGGGCAACACTTATCCGATGTTTTATCGAAAAAAAACCTTCCAACAAATACCAAAAGGTTGAATGCTAAAAAATATGTTGGAGTTTTGAAATTGAAAGAAGACCCTCTCGAAATCCAAAAACGAATGCGCGATGAGTGGGAATAAGGTTTTGCTTGATACAAATATCGCTCTGTATTTGTTCAAAGGAGACCAAGAACTGGCTAATGCACTACAAGATGCCGAAGCCTATGTCTCTTTTATCAATGAATTGGAACTATTTGGTCACAAGGATATCACAGCGGAAGAAATAACTTGGATAGAGTTGTTTTTAGAGGAATGTTCGATAATGGAGATAAACCAAGGGATTAAAGACATTACGATAAACCTTCGCCAAAAGTATTCTCTCAAACTCCCAGATGCTATTGTTGCTGCAACTGCTATTTTTTTAGGTATTTCGCTCATATCTGCTGATAAGCATTTCGATAAAATTAGCGAACTTTCCCTTATTCTGTACCAATTATCCGATGGACCAAACTAAAAGTTCATCGCCCTTAGTTCTCCCACTACTTTCTTCACGGCTTCTACCACCTGCGGGATTTCATCTACATTATTAAACCGCCCCAAACTGAACCGAATGCACGAAAAAGCCTCTGTTTCGGTCATGCCCAGTGCCATGAGTACGTGGAAGGGTTCGATAGAGGCAGAAGTACAGGCCGAACCGTTGGACACGGCGATGTTTTCCAAACCCATGATTAGCGCGTCGGAGTCGCACCCTTCAAAAAGTACATTGGTGACGTTGTAAAGGCGGTTTTCACGGTTACCGTTGGTGCGCGTTCCCGAAATTTGGAGCAGTTCGTTTTCGAGTATATCGCGCATTTTCCCTACGCGTTCAGCATCGGATTGAAGTTGTTTTTGGGCGAGTTCTGCCGCCCTGCCCATGCCCACAATGCCCGTCACGTTGAGCGTGCCCGAGCGTTTGCCGCCTTCGTGCCCACCCCCGTGCAGAAGTGCTTCCAGTTTGACGCGATTCGGCCGTCGTTGCCGTACAAACAACGCACCCACGCCTTTAGGTCCGTAAAACTTGTGCGCCGACATCGGCATCAGGTCAATGCCCAACTCGTCCACGTTAAGTAGCATTTTACCTACGGCTTGCGTGCCGTCGGTCATCAACAACGCCCCCGCATCACGCGTCAATTGGTTAATTTCTTTGAGGGGTTGAACAATCCCAATTTCGTTGTTTACGGCCATGACCGACACCAAAATCGTGTCTTTGCGAAGCGTATTTTTTAATAAATCAAGGTCAAGCAAGCCGTCGGGTTGTACGGGCAAATAAGTTATTTCAAAACCTTTGGTTTCGAGATGTTTACAAACATCCAAGACCGCAGAATGTTCTGTTTGGAGCGTGACAATGTGTTTGCCTCTGGCTTGGTATTGTTCGGCTACGCCTTTGATAGCCAAGTTGATGGCCTCAGTTGCCCCCGAAGTAAACACGATTTCGTGGGTTTGGGCACCTATCAAATCAGCCAACTGTTGACGGGCTGTTTTGACGGCTTCGCTTGCACCTACCCCAAAAGCGTGCGTACTAGCCGCATTGGCAAAGTTATCGGTCAGAAACGGCATCATTGTTTCCAACACTCGTGGGTCTATTCGGGTCGTAGCGTTGTTGTCTAAATAAATCATATTCTTCCGTACTCTCCTTTTTCATCGATATCACCTACCGTTGCAATAACACCTGCAAATCAACGCTTTATTTCTCCAATTTATACCACTTCACATTGCGCAACGCCTCCCTACGCGAGTAGGCCGCTTGATTGGGGGCGTAATGTTTGGTGAGATAATCCAACACCGTTTTTTCGGTTTCGCCCAAATCCCACAGCTTATGATTGCGCTGCATCCAGCGAATTTTGCTCAACCATTCGTCGCGGGTGAAGCGGTGCTGTAATATCAACTTCGGCGAGTGGCAACCCGTGCATTGGGCTTTCACAATCGTAAAGTGAGGGTCGAGCGCCAAGCCCGTTTCGGCATCCACGCTGTCGGCCAATGCTTGCGTCGAAGCGGGGTTTGTCCCGTATGTATGTTCCCGCTGCATCGCCGCCACAAACAGACCAACGGTGCAAACTACTAACAATAGGTTCTTTATCATATTTGATTCAATAAAGAGATAACTTTTTATTATCAACACTTTATCATTTTACATTTTTCGCGGGGACACCTGGGCGGTTTACCATTTTTCGGTTAACTAAACCGCTTTTACGGCAATCCGATGGCAGGCGTTGTTGAGGTATCCTCCGGGATTCCAGGCAGGAATTACCATCGGCTGCGTTATGCCGTTGGTATCCGTAGCACGCGCCCATACTTCATAATAGCCCTTTTTGGGAAGCTGAATCTGCGCCGACCAATGTTGCCACGCCAAGCGATTTTTGGGCAGCTGCACGTTGGCTTTTTGCCAAGTGGCCCCGTAATCCACAGAAACCTGCACTTCTTTTATACCAACATCGCCGGCCCATGCGTGCCCTCGCAACGAAAGGGTTTTACCCAAGTCAATCATAGCGCCTGATTTAGGATACGTTATCAGCGATTTGACGGGCATGGATTCGATGATGCGGAAGTTTTCGGGCGTCTCGGCCAGTTTTTCCCCCGGCGAAATCGGCTGACGCGGCACGCGGTAACTCTGTCCGTCCATTTTGGCTCCGTCGTGTTCTTTATTGCGAATCGCAATCGTATGCAACCACTTACCCGATACCGAAGCGGGCCAGCCGCCAATGACCAATCGCAGCGGAAAGCCGTGCATCAGCGGCAGATCTTGCCCGTTGACCGCCCAAGCCACGAGGGTTTCGTCTTCCAAGGCTTTTTTGATGGGCACGCCACGCGAAATCACCACCTTGCTCGGGTCACGGCTAGGGTGCAGGTCTTTGCTGTAGTACCCGATATAGACCGCGTCGTCTTTCAGGCCCACATCGTTGAGGATATCTTTCAGGCGCACACCCGTCCATTCGGCGCAGCTTACCGCGCCTTGATCCCACTGATTGCCAGAGGTTTGGGGCACAAATCCAGAGCGACCGTTGCCACCGCATTCTAGTACCAACTGATAGGTATAAGTCTTGAATTTGGTTTTCAGCTCGCTCAGGGTATAGGTTTTCGGGGCTTTGACCGACTCACCTTTGATGGTCAGCGTCCAAGCCTTAGGGTCAATTTTTTCTTCGGGAACAAGGCCGTTATTCCGAATAAACATTCGCTCAATGGGCGTTACCGCGTCATCCAACAAATGGGGTGGAGTTTCAACGTTCCAAGGCTTATCACTCAGCACAATCATATCGGGATGCTTGCCCACCAATCCCTCATCAAATGCCAGCGGAACGTGATTTTGGGGCATATTTTCGGCAAAAACGATTTCTGTTCCCACAAGCCCTGCCAACGTAGTCAAGGCACTTTTCTTTAAAAAACCGCGACGGTCGTGAAGCGTTTTGCTCATTTGTCTGTCTATTTTATAATCTATGGGATTAGTGGATGATTTCATTTTTCAAAGATGCTACAAAAAAATGTATAATTGAAACGTTCTTTCGTCAGGATTTTCGAATTGGCTGAAGCAACCCGTTACTTCTCCATTTTTGCCTTATTACAGAAGGCATAAATTGAAAGATTCTCCGTATGTTTGATTAAAAAAATTGCCCGATTCGAAGGACGAGTTTGGGATTTACGAATTATTACATTTTTATCTTTTCAGTTTTAAAATTCCCGACTTTACGGTTTTACATTTTTCAGTTTTACGGTTTAATTTTATTCGGTTTTAATCTTTTTATCCCTTGCCAACACCCACCCATTTCCACCAGATAGCCCATTTACCCGGTCGCAGTATTGATATTGAAGGCCAAGAATACCTGTATTTTAGCGGCACGGCCTATTTAGGGCTACCGCACAATCCCGCTTTTCAAGGCCTCATTCAGGAAGGCTTGCATCAGTACGGCAGTGTATACGGAAGTTCACGAAACGGCAATTTGCAACTGACCATTTACCAACAGGCGGAACAAAAACTGGCTTCGTGGGCGGGTGCTGATGCCGCACTCACGCTATCATCGGGGATGTTGGCAGGACAAGCGGCCATTCGGCAACTGATGCTCGAAGGTTACGAATTTAGGTATTCGCCCGATGTCCATCCTGCGGTTTGGCATCTACCTCAGGTGGATATTGCCAAGGGAACATTTGAACACTGGATTGAAACTACCCTCGCAATCCTGCCCACCACGAATCGTGGGGCGAACCGTCACCAAATAGCCCTCGTCACCAACGCCGTGGACGCGCTTCGCGGAAAACTATACGCTTTTGAATGGATCAAATCCATTCCCGAAGACCGCGAAGTAGTTTTGTTGGTGGATGATTCACACGGTTTGGGGGTAACGGGCAATGGAGGCCGCGGCGTTTGGGAACGTATTCCTAAAAGAAAAAACGTGCGTCTGATTGTTACGGCTTCGCTGGCCAAAGCTATGGGGCTACCGGGTGGCGTTATTTTTTCGGACCCCGCGAGCCTGCACCGTATCCGGTATTCCGCCTACTTTGGCGGCTGTTCGCCCGTGGCCCCCGACCATCTTTACGCGTACGTCCAAGCCGAGACCATTTATCAAGACGCTTATAAGCACTTACAGGCTAATATCCGCCAATTTACCGATTCCATTCGGGGTTTAAACTTGTTGAGCTTTACGGACAATTACCCCGTTTTTTACAGCGAGCGCGACGAGTTGTACCCTTTTTTATTGGAGCGAGGCATCTTTATTTACAGTTTTTCTTACCCCAAACCCACCGACAAAGCCAATACCCGCGTCGTATTGAGTGCGTGGCATACGGCCGAAGACATTCAAAAACTCAGCGCAGCCTGCCACGACTTCGCGGCCCTGTACCTTTAGACATTTCAGTTTGCCCTTGTCTTCCTTCGCTTCACTCCCTCCGATGGTTACTCCGTCGGAAAAGAGCTGTTTGCCCAGGGGTTTCCGCAGATATTTGTTTCGTTGTTCGGCCTTAAACCATTCTTCAACCAAACACAAAACTGCTATGAAAACTTTTCTTATCATCACCCACGTTGCCATTGGATTTCTGGCCCTTGCCGTGGGACTTGTTCCTATGTTATCAAAAAAAGGGAGCCGTTTACACAACACCACGGGTCTAATTTATTATTGGTCAATGGTCTTAGTGGCCGTCTCGGCGGTTGGCTTGGTGCTTATTTCTCCCATAACCGACGGGCGTTTGTTCTTAACAGGCATTGCAGTTTTCAGCTTCTATTTATGCTTTACGGGACGGCGTTCGCTCCAACAACGCGACGAAGAGCCCGTAAGATGGTATGATTGGGGCATATCGGGATTGATGGCGGCTACCTCCGTAGCCATGATTGTGTATGGCGTTTATGACCTCTCCACGCTGTTGAAGAAGGGACAATTTGAATCCATAGGAGTCTTATTTTTAGTTTTCGGGATTTTCAGCGGCTCCAACGCCCGTTACGATTTCAGGAAATACCTCCTTCCTCACGCCGCCAAATACGGCACCCGGGAGTGGTTATTTGTCCACATTGAGCGCATGGGCGGCTCGTATATCGCCACTTTCACGGCGTTTGCGTTGGTAAATATACGTTATGTTTTTCCTGACGCCCCTGCAGGGATTTATATCGCCACTTGGATTATGCCTGGCCTGATTGGTGGACTGTTTATCGGCAGAGCCGTCCGTTTTTATTTGGCAAAATTCAAAATGTCTGTTCAATAATGTGATAGGCTGACATACCATAATCAATTTTAACGTATATCTTTGCCTATCTGACACTGATATTAAACTTCCCAACTTTGGCAGATGGATTCTTCCAAAACTTGGGAAGTTTTAAAAATGACATCAAATCCACAGGTAATGCGCAAGGAAAAAACCGTCGACTTTCACATCAAATGGGCTTGGCACGCCATTTCCAGGATGTATAATACTTACGCCTCTCGGCGGTATGGTATGACGATGGCAATTGGGTATGTTTTGCTGAATATCGACATGGAAAACGGCACCCCCGCCACCCGCATTGGGCCTTCTATCGGCATGGAGCCGCGCAGCCTCACGCGTACACTCAAAGCCCTCGAAGAGCGCGGCTGGATTCGACGCGAAACCGACGATGTAGACAAACGTTTTGTGAAAGTCTTTTTGACCGAAGAGGGAAAACGTAGACGCGAAATGGCCCGCGAGGGCGTAATTGCTTTCAATACCATGCTGCGCGACCAAATTCCGCTCGACAAATTGGTGATCTTCTTTGACGTTATCAAGGAAATCAACCGCTTGGTGGAAGAGGAAAACAACAAAATCAAAGCCGAAAACTTCCTTAACGACGAAATTTAAACGCTACCCTTTATTTTTATCCCCCGAATCTTCCCTTTTGTCAGCATTTTCACCCACTTCGCGCTTTTTTTCTAGCCGCGTGTGAGTTAGGCTTTTACTTTTGCCTTCTCGTACAATTACATTCCCATTGGTTGATTCTACCGATAGGTATCTATACGTTTTAATAAAACTTATTCTTTAAATAATACAAAATTGAACGGATTATTGACCATGCTCTAGTCGTTCCGATTTAATTTTTATTTTCTCCAACCCTGCTGACATAGGGTTGTCAGTGCCGACTATTTAATTTGTATTACCAAAAAAACGCCTTAAATACCTGTTTCGCTCTCATGGAACTCAAAAATATTTGATAAAAAACTTCGGAAACTTTGAACCTTTATAGAGTTTCCGAAGTTTCTATCTTTAAAAAGTGAAAAACAATAGTGAGAGAAAGAATCCTTGAAAAAGCGCAGGAACTATTTTTTAGGTTCGGCGTCAAAAGTGTTACAATGGATGATATTGCCCGTGAGTTGGGCATTTCAAAAAAGACCATCTACCAACATTTTGAAGATAAAAATTCAATGGTATGTGCGGGGGTAAAACACCATTTTGAATGCGACCACTTCATTGCCGAGAAAATCCACAATGAAGCCCCCAACCCAATTGCGGAGGCAGTGATGGGTGCCGAAATGATGCGACAAACCATGTCAGGATTGAATCCGTCGGCCATTTTTGACATCAAGAAGTATTATCCGCAGGCTTGGGATATGTTTTCGCAGTATAAAAAAGAGTTTGTGCTGGATTTGATTCGGAGAAACATCAAAAAAGGCATTGAAATGGGGCTGTATCGCTCCAATGTCAACGCCGAAGTCATTGCCAGATTACGCCTCGAACAGGTTGAAATGGGCTTAGACCCTTATATTTTTCCCGTAGGACAGTTCAATCCGTTGGACACTCAGTTGGAATTACTCGACCATTTCTTACGAGGAATTGTCACCCCCGAAGGACTTGAATTATATGAAGAATACACAAAAACACAACTTTCCGTCTCTATATCTCTATCAGCACTGCTGAACACCAAAAGTACCTATTAACAGCCCATTTTTTAACTCGTATCGGTCGGAAACGGCCACCAAACTATTCATTCAATCACACTCTATGCAATCAATTCAACGCAAATGGAAATGGCTGGTGCTATGTATGCTACCGCTTTTTCCGACCTACAGCCAAACGCGTTATTCGCTTCAGGAAGCCATTCAATATGGAATAACGCACAACATCAACGTCAAGAACTCGCAAACGGACGCGCAAAGTGCCGAATCGCGGATTGGAGAAATTCGCTCAGTGGGTTTACCTCAAGTGAATGCGAGTACAAGCATTACGTATAACGCAATTATACAGCGATTCTTTTTGCCTGCTCAATTTGCTGACCCTACAGCTCCTTCTGATGCACCGCCGGTAGCATTAAAGTTTGGGGTAAACTATGCAGGTAACGCAGCTGCTCAACTTAATCAGATGATTTTTAATGCCCAATGGTTATTGGGGTTAAAAGCTGCGCAGGCGTATCGGGAATTGGCCGTTAAAAACATCACCCAATCCAAAGTGCAGGTGGCGGAAAACGTTTCAAAAGCCTATTACGGCGTATTGGTGGCCGAAGAAAGAGCTAAACTGTTGGACCTGAACATTCAGCGGCTGGATAGCCTTACCCGCGAAATGAGCGCCATGAACCAAAAAGGATTCGTGGAAAAACTGGATGTAGACCGTTTGGAAGTATCCTTGAACAACCTCAAAACGGAGCGCTCCAAGGTGCAAAACATGGTAGATCTGAGCTACTATATGCTCAAATTTCAGATGGGTATGAAACTCGACGAATCCATCCAACTGACCGACCGCATCAGCGAAACAGACGTGGAGCGGATCGCTACCGAAGTAAAAGCCGAAGATGTCAATGAATTTAAATACGATCAGCGCATTGACTACTCCATTCTGAAGAGCAATCTGCTCCTCTCAGAAATGGACGTTGAGAACAACAAAAGGGGCTACTATCCTACGGTTTCGGCCTTTGCCGGTTATGGTTATAATACTGGACGAGATAAATTGAAAGATGTATTCGGTTCGCCATGGTTTAACAACGCCAATATCGGCCTGAGCATCAACATCCCTATTTTTGATGGTTTTGCCAAAAAATACAAGATTCAACAGGCCAAATTTACGGTCGATAAAGTAAAACAAAGTCTGAATTTGGTTGAGCAATCCATTGATCTGCAGATTCGCAGCGCCAACATCACCATTATCAACGGCCTCGAAACCCTCAAAACCCAAAAGCGCAATCTTGATCTGGCGCAGGAAGTAGTGCGGGTGTCTAAAATCAAATACCAATCAGGAACAGGCTCTAATATTGAAGTAATCAACGCCGAGTCGGCCCTGAAAGAATCTCAAACCAACTATTTTGCC
>VFQN01004201.1_pt1 | contig 19320 bp, 18 predicted proteins | sample 3512371 | NCBI WGS metagenome assembly VFQN01 (sample SAMN10412370, study PRJNA504923) | tailings metagenome | isolation source: Replicate 2 from Balatoc abandoned mine | place: Philippines: Itogon, Benguet | collected 2017-08-28 | reverse complement strand
TCCCGCCGGTCGTCCGGGAAGACCGGCGGGACGCCGATCCCACCAGAGTAGATGCTCTCGACCGAACCACGTATGAGACGGGCTTCCGGGTACGGCGGCGCGGCGAGACCGGGATGAGGGGCGGATGCTGTCGGACGAGCAGCGCGACCGACTCGGGCGGTGGGTCGTCGCGGTCGCCCCGCGGGCGGCGGCCTACGCCCGGTCGCTCGTCGGCGACCCGGACCGGGCCGACGACGTGGTCCAGGAATGCCTGTACCGCCTCCTCCGCCGGGCCGACGCCTACGACCTCGAGCGCGACGGGGTGAAGTTACTCTTCAAGGCTGTCTCCAACTTGTGCATCACCCGGGCGGCGCGGGAGCGGGCGGTGGCGAGCCTGGACGCACCGGCGGACGACGGCGGGCCGATCCCGGTGCCCGACACCGGCGGCCTGCGGCCCGACCAGATCCTCGAACACCGCGAGTTGCAGGAGCGCGTCCGGGCCGCGCTCCAGACGCTCCCGCCGCTCCAGCGGGCGGCGGTCGAGCTCCGGTCTCTCGGGATGTCGAAGGAGCAGATCGCCGACGTGCTCGAAGTCACGCCGACGAACGCCGGCGTGCTCGTCCACCGCGGCCGGCACGCGCTCGCCGCCGCCCTCGGGATTTCGGATTCCGGGAAGATCGTGTAACCGGCCGCGGCCGGGCGTGTTGTTCCTGGTGACTCGCTCTCCCAGGTGCCGCCATGCCCGCCGACCCGTTCCCCGACCCGCCGTCCGGCCTCGACGCCGTCGTCCGGGCCGCCCTGGAGGCCGACGCCGCCCGGGTGGACGGACAGGCCGCCTGGGGCGCGGTACTGGCGCGGCTGGACGTGGCGCCGGCAGGGCCGCGGCGCGGCTGGGTCCGTGGGGCCGCAGCCCTCGCCGCACTGGCCGCCGCGCTCCTCATCGCGGTGGCGTTCTGGCCCGGGGGCGGGAAGGTCGCCGCGTCGCCGGCGGACGTGGTGCGCGACGCCCTCGCCGCCCACGCCGCCGGCCCGGACCGGTGCTACACGCAGGCCGTCGAACTCCCGCCGGCGGTCCGCGACCGATTCCCCCTCCTCACCGACCGCGGGCTGGCGCCGCGCATCTGGACCCGCGGCGACCGGTTCGTGGTCGAACCGTGGCTCGGCGACGGTGCGTGGGGCCGCGCGCCGGACGGGCGAGTTTGGTTCGCCCCGTCGCGGGCGGCCGCCGCCCGGTTCGGGCTCGACGAACTGCCGCCTCCGGTGCGCGAGGCGGTCGCCGTCCGCGGGATGGAACTCCACACACTGCTCGACGACCTCCTCGCCGGGCACGACCTGACCTGGACCGAGCCGCCGACCGAGGCGGTGTACGAGATCACAGCCGCTGCACGGGGCGCGGTCGCACCGTTCCGGCTCGCCGGTGCCGCCCTGACCGTGGACCGCGACACATCCGCCGTCCGCCGGCTCGTCCTCCGCCGCGCACTGCCGGGCGGGGGCGAGGCGACGATCACCTTCGACCTGATCGAGACCGCGACCCGCGACGCCGCCGCGTACACCCCCGCCGCGCACCTAGCCGCCGGCGCCGGCGTCCACGACGCCACCGAACCCGGCCCGCGCCGCCGGGTGCTGCTCCAGGGCCTCGGCCGATTTCTGACGACCGGTTTGTAACCGAACGCGGCCCGGCGGGTTGTTCAGGTGTCTGGTCCGCACGGAGGTCCGCCGGTGTCACTACCCCGCCTGCTCGCCGCGACCGTGGTCGCGCTCGCCGCCGCGACCGCGGTGGTGGCCACTGACCCACCGCCCGTCGTCCCCGCCATGACCCGCCCCGACCCAACCGGGAAGGCGTGGGCGGTCCGCCCGGACGGGGCGAAGGCGGTCGTCCTGTTCATCCTCTCCGTCGAGTGCCCGGTCTCGAACCGCTACGCCCCGGAGATGGCCCGGCTGGCCGCCGAGTTCGGCGGGAAGGGGGCCGTTTTCTACGGCGTCCACCCCGACCCGGACGTGACGCCCGACCGCGCGGGCAGACACGCCGCCGAGTATAAACTGCCGTTCCCCGTCCTCCTCGACCCGGACCAGCGCCTCACCCGCTCCGCCGGCGCGACCCGAGTGCCGACCGCAGTCGTACTCGGGCCGGACGGCGCCGTCCGCTACCTCGGCCGGGTGGACGACCGGCACGTCGGCGTCGGTAGGGCGAAGGCCGAGCCAGCCCGCCGCGACCTCGCCGAGGCGCTCGCCGCCGTACTCGACGGGAAGACGCCGGCGGTCGCGCGGACGCCCGTCGTCGGCTGCGAACTCCCCCCGCCCCCCGCCCCCGCCGGCAAGTGGGATTGAGGCCGGATTCGCCCGATGCGCGATCCGTGGGGCCGGTCGGAACCGGCCCACGGGTGCGCGTAAAAGATGACTCAAAATGACTGCCAACGCCCCACCCGAACTCACGAGACTGCGATGTCGTCCACGCTCCTACTGATGACCGCCGCGGCGGTTGCGCAGCCGGCCCCCGAGCCGGTGACGTTCGCCGAACACATCGCCCCGCTCGTGTACGCCCAGTGCGCCGGCTGCCACCGGCCCGGTCAGGTCGCGCCGTTCCCGCTCCTCAGCTACGCCGACGCCCGCCGGCACGCCCGCACGTCGCTGCGGGTGATCCGCGACCGCGAGATGCCGCCGTGGCAGCCCGAGCCGGGGCACGGCGACTTCCGCGGCGAGCGTCGGCTGACCGACGCCCAGATCGCGCTGTTCGACCGCTGGGTCGCGGCGGGGATGCCCGAGGGAGACCCCGCTAAGGCGCCGGCGCCGCCGGCGGTCCGCGACGGCTGGCCGCTCGGCCCGCCCGACCTCGTGGTGAAGATGGACCGCCCGTTCGCCGTCCCCGCCGACGGCCCGGACGTGTACCAGAACTTCGTCCTCCCGCTCGGGCTGAAGGAGGACAAGTGGGTGACGGCGGTCGACTTTCAGGCCACCGCGCCGGGCGTCGTCCACCACGTCCTGTTCTTCGCGGACGCCGCCGGCCGCGGGCGCAAGGAAGAAGCGGCGGCGAAGGCGAAGACCGGGCAGCCCGGGTTCCCGGGGATGGGCTTCCGGCCGACCGGGATGCTCGGCGGGTGGGCGGTCGGGGCGACGCCCGTGAAGCTCCCGGGCGGGCTGGCGGTGCCGCTGCCGAAGAACGCCGACCTCGTCCTCCAGACGCACTTCCACCCGTCCGGCAAGGCGGAGTCGGAGTCGGTGACGGTCGGCCTGTACTTCGCCGACGAGAAGCCCACCCGGACGCTCCACCGGCTCCAGCTCCCGCCGGTGTTCGGGCTGTTCTCGAACATCGACATCCCGCCCGGGAAAGCCGACTTCGGCGTGTCCGACACGTTCACCCTGCCGGTGGATGTGGACCTCGTCGGGGCCGGCGCCCACGCCCACTACCTCGGCAAGACGCTGAAGACGTCTGCCGTCCTCCCGGATAAGAGCGAGCGGAGCCTGTTCCTGATCCGCGACTGGAACTTCAACTGGCAGGGGCAGTATCTGTACAAGGACTTCGTGCGGCTGCCGAAGGGGACGGTACTACGTGGCGACGTGATGTGGGACAACTCGGCAGCGAACCCGCGGAACCCGCACACCCCGCCTGTGCGGGCGCAGTGGGGCGAGGGGTCGGCGGACGAGATGGGGTCGGTGTCGCTGATGCTGGTGGCGGCGGACGAGGCCGATAGCGACCGGCTCCGCATCGCGATCCGGCTCCACACGCTGGAGGTGCTCCAGGCGTCGCGGCGGCGGGGCGATGAGATCGACTGGGACCGGCTCGGCATCCCGGTGCCGCCCGAGTGGGAACGCGCCCCGCGCGGGCCGGACCGCTGACCCGAGGCTTCGACGCATGACGAGTGCGGCTACGACGGTGCGGGCGGCGGTCGTGCAGGCCGCCCCGGTCTTGTTCGACACGCCCCGAACGCTCGACCGGCTCGCCGCCCTCGCGGCCGATGCCGCCGGCCGGGGCGCCGGGCTGGTCGTATTCCCGGAAGCGTTCGTAGGCGGCTATCCGAAGGGGCTCGACTTCGGCGTCAGCCTGGGTGTCCGCACGCCCGAGGGCCGCGACGCCTTCCGCCGCTACCACGATTCCGCCATCGACGTGCCTGGCCCGGCGACCGAGCGGATCGGGGCGGTCGCCCGGACCCACCGCATCCACCTCGTTGTCGGCGTCGTCGAGCGGGCCGGCGGGACGCTCTACTGCTCCGTGCTCGCGTTCGGTCCCGACGGCCGGCTGCTCGCCACGCACCGGAAGCTGGTGCCGACGGCGCTGGAGCGGGTCGTATGGGGGAGTGGCGACGGGTCTACGTTGCCAGTCATCGAAACGCCGTTGGGCCGGGTCGGGGCGGCGATCTGTTGGGAAAACTACATGCCCCTCCTGCGGACGGCGCTGTACGCCAAGGGGATCGAGCTGTACTGCGCCGTGACCGTGGACGACCGCGAGACGTGGGTGCCGACAGTCCGCCACGTCGCACTTGAAGGCCGGTGCTTTGTCCTGTCGGCGTGCCAGGCATTGCGGCGAACGGACCTGCCATCGGACTACCCGACCGGGCGGTTCCCGGCCGGCCAGGACTGGCTGATCCGCGGCGGGAGCTGCGTCGTCGGCCCGCTCGGTCAACTGATCGCCGGCCCCGTGTACGAGGAGGAGTGCGTGCTGGTCGCCGACCTCGACCGCGCCGACCTCGTGCGGGCGAAGTTCGACCTCGACGTGGTGGGGCACTACGCCCGGCCGGACGTGTTTCAACTGACAGTGAACGAGGCGGCGACGCGGCCGGTGACATTCGCGGGGAACCCCGAGCCCGTCGGCGGCTCGCCGCTCACCCTGCTCGGAGTCGCCGGGCGGTTCGCCGTCTGCCGTCTGCCGGCCGGCGCGGCGGTTCCGGCCTGGGCGACGGCGGGGGATCTGTTCAGCGTCACCCGGACGGCCGACGAGTTGTCGGTGGTGTGCCGGGAGGATGTGGTGCCCGGCGGCGTGACGTGCGAGCCGGGCTGGCGGAGTCTCCGGGTGGCGGGCGCGATGCCGTTCACCCTCGTCGGTGTGCTGGCCGCGCTCGCGGCCCCGGTCGCACGGGCCGGGGTCGGGGTGTTCGCATTCTCCACGTTCGACACCGACTACCTTCTAGTGAAAGCCGAGCGCTTCGCGGAAGCCGTTGCCGCTCTGCGAGCGGTCGGGCACACGGTCGCGGCGGAGCAACCATGACGGCCGCCAACCGCGTCCACATCCGCCCGGTCGAGCGAGACGATCTGCCCCGGATGTTCGAGTGGCAGCTCGACCCGGAGTCGAACCGCATGGCGGTGACGATCCCGCGGACGCGGGAAGTATTCGGCGCACACTGGGAGGCCGCGCTGGCCGACCCGCGGGCCACCACCAGGCTGATCCTCGTGGACGGGACGGCGGTCGGGTACGTCTCGCGCTTCCCGTCGGACGGCGAAGACCACGTCGGGTACTGGATCGACCGGGCGTTCTGGGGCCGCGGCATTGCCAGCCGGGCGCTAGAATTGCTGCTGTCGGAGGTCGCCGTCCGCCCGCTCCACGCCTTTGCCGCCACCAGCAACGGGGCGTCGTTGCGCGTGCTCCAGAAATGCGGGTTCGTCGTCGAGCACGTCCGCCAGTCGCCCGCAACCGACCGCTACCCCGCGTGCGAAGAAGCCGTTCTCGTGCTGCGGTAGCCGGCTGGCGCCAATTCCCCATCGGATTCCGGGACGAACCTCTGCCCCCGCGGCCTCTATCCCGGTAGAGCGGAGAAACGGAGGTTCCGCGTGCCCCGCGTCCCGAGTGATTTGGTCCGCCACCTCAGCCGGGTGGCGCCGGGCGACAGTCTCGACGACCACGAACTCCTGCGCTGCTTCGCCGCCGAGCGCGACGGGGCCGCGTTCGAGGTACTGGTCCGCCGTCACGGCCCGGTGGTGTTCGGGGTGTGTATCCGCCTCCTCGGCCGCGGCGGGGACGCGGACGATGCCTTCCAGGCCACTTTCCTCGCACTTGTTCGCCATGCCCGGTCGGTCCGATCCGATGGTTCGCTGGCCGGGTGGCTGCACCGGGTCGCCCGGCGGGTGTGCGTCCGGGCCGCCCGGCGGCGCGCCAGCCGGGCCGAGCGCGAATGGCGGGTCGCCAGACCGGAAGGGGTGACGACCGACGCGGTCGAGCGTGCCGACTGGCGGGCGCACCTGGACCGAGAGGTCGGGCGGCTGCCGCGGCCGTACCGGGAGGCGTTCGTCCTGTGCGTCCTCGACGAGCGGCCGCACGAGGACGCGGCGCGCGAACTCGGCTGTCCGCTCGGCACGCTTCACTCCCGCCTCGCCCGGGCCAAGGACCGACTCCGGGCGCGTCTGGGGGCTGTCCCCGTAGTAGCGGCGGTGGCGGTCTCGGCGCCACTCACCCGCGCCACGACGGCCGCCGCGGTTGGCTTCACGGGCGGGGTCACCGGGGTAGCATCCCCGGCAATCCTCGCCCTGTCACAAGGAGTGTGGAATCCCATGATCTCGATCAAGACGACGATCACCGCGCTGGCGGTATCCGCCGCGACCGTACTCGGGTCGGGCGTCGTACTCCTTCCCCACCCGACCGCGGCGGCGACGCAGCCGCCCGCCGGGCCGTCGGTGGAGGAATTGCAGCGCGAGGTCGAGCGGCTGCGGCGGGAAGTGACTGAACTGCGGCGTCAGCTGGTCGCGGCGGAGGAGCGGAAGACCGGGGCGCCGGTGGGTCCGGTGCGGGCGGCGGACGCGCCGTCCGACGCGGACGTGCTCCGCGCCCTCCCGCGGGAGGTGACCGACGCGCTGCGGGGTAACCCCACCGACATCGTGATCGTCAAGAACAAGATCGTCGATCGACTCGGGGCGTACGCCAACCTCCCGCTGCTCGGCGAAGCCCGGGTTCGCCACCAGCATTGGGAGTGCGTTGTGTACTACACCGACCTCCGCGCGGCCGGCGGGGGCATCGTGCGGCCGCGGACGACGGTGGTGTACCTCGACCGGGACAGGCTCGTTCCCGTAGCAGACGCCGAGCAATGACGCGGGCGTTCGGGCCGGCGTCGGCCCTCGTCGTGACGGCGGAGTGGGGTTGCACCCGGGTGCCAGCGGCGCGTACCATCACCAGTCGCTCGCCCGGAGGTGCCCGATGAGCGAGGACGCGGCAACGGCGGACCCGGCAGACGAACCGCTGGGGCTCGGATTCTGGACCAGTGCGGCGATCGGCGCCGGGCTCACGGTGCTGGCGGCCGTGCCCGTGGCCTACGCCTGTTGCGTCCCACTCCCGTTCTGACCACTCGGCCGGCCGGCGTCACTCCTTCCGCGGCGCGGCGGGCTCGACTTCGATCTCCACCGCCCCGGTGCCGAGGCGGCGCAGCGCGGGGGCGACCTCGGCCTTGCCGATCGAGGAGTCGCCGAACACTCGCTCGTACTCGATGGTTATCAGCCCGGTCCTCACGTACAGCGGCCAGTCCCGGGCCTCGCCCTCCCGCAGACCGCCCGCCGGTAGCAGTTCAAACCTCCGCCCGGCCGCGCCGGAGAACCGCGACTCCAACTCGACCTCCTTGCCCGGTTCCAGGGTCACCTTCGTCGGAGGGTGAGCCACACCGAGTACGGACGTGCGGTGTTGGGAAATGGTAGCGCCATCGGGATCGGTCACGGTCGGCGGGTTCTCGTCGAGGTGCTGCCGGACGTACCCGAACGTCACCGCCTCCTTGCCGACGTTGCGGATCCGCACGCCGAGGGTGATCGTGTCGCCGAGGTGGTAGACCTTCTTCGCGCCGCCGCGGATGACCAGCCCTGCTTGCAAGCCGCCGACCCGTCGACCCCAGGCCACGACCTCTTCGTCCTTCTTCTGCTTCACCGGCGGCGGGTCGGCGGACTTCGGCGCGGCCGGCCTGGCACCGTCCTGCGCCACCGCCGGGCGGCCGGTCAGGGTGGTGGTCGCGGCGGCGGCGAGGCCGCACATCAGCACGACGGCGGCCGCCGCCCGGAGTTTGGTGAACAGCATGGCCTTCGTGACTCCTGCGGTGAGGGCGGCGACCGGTTCCGGGATCGCCGCCTGGCCTGCCGCGACGCGGGTTGCGGCGTCGATCGTCGAACGTGCCACCACGGCCGGCGCGAGCACCGCCAGAGCCGCGGCCGGCGCGACGCCGCGCGCGGCGAGCCGCTTCGCCAGCAGCGCCCGCGCCCGCACCAGCCGACCGGCGACCGTTCCCTCCGGCACGCCCAGCGTGCGCGCCGCCTCGGCCCGGGTTCGGCCTTCGAGTTCGCACAGCACGAGTACGCCCCGGTAGATGTCGGGGAGGCGGCTCAGTTCGGCGTCGAGCCACGCCGCGTCGAACCCGGGGTCGGGCAGGGCGCCAGGGTCGGGGAAAGCTGGCACCTGGACCTCACGCGCCCGGCGGCGGGCGGCGGTGCGGCGGGCGAGCAGCGCCGTCCGGTGGGCGACGCCGTACAGCCAGTTCCCGACCGCCTCCCGCGGCACCACCGCCGCCGCCTTGCGGACCAGGACGAGGAAGGTGGCCTGGACGGCATCCTCGGCGTCGTGGTGGCCGAGTGCGCGGCGGCATACGCCCCACACCATCGGCCCGTGCCGGCCGACGAGGGCGGCGAGCGCGTCGGCGTCGCGCTGGTCGACGAACCGGGCGAGCAGTTCGCCGTCGCCCGGCCCCGCCCCGGCGCGCAGCGCCGCCCGGCGGAGATGGTCGAGCGCGCCGCTGACCGGTCCGGTCGGCATGGTCCCTTCCCGGCGGCGCCCGCCGCCTCTGGTGTTGATCTGCCGCACGCCGACGATTTGATACACGACTCCGGGATTTGACACCCGCCTGCCCCCGGTTTAGCCTGACCGACGTGCGCCCGGTATGACCCGAGCGGCGCGAGCCGGTTTGGACCCGAAGGGCGGAGCGATGGCACGGAGCCGGTTGCAAGAGCCGTTTCTCCGAGAGTACGCCGCCACCTTTGAAGCGACACGCGCCAGACTCGTGCGACGACTGGCTGCAATCCCATCCGGTGAGATGGCGGCCGTCGTGGAGGACGAGTTGCGTGGGTTGTACCACGGGCTGCTGGTCATCTTCGACGGCGGCACCGCCCTGGCGGACGAGGGCTTGGTATCGGTGGTGGACGAGGATGGAGTGGTGTTCGACCGCCACCTGCACGAGATCTGCTTCGGGTACTGGCCCACGCCGCCCGCCGACCCTGGTGCGACACCGGACCGCGCCGGGTGAGCATTTCTGAGATCACGCCCCTGGCAGTCCGGTCAGTAGCGTGGTTCGGCTCCAGAGTGTGAGGTCGAGCATGACTCCTGGCGTGTTGCTCGTGGCGGCGCTGGCGGGAGACCCCGCGGTCGGCGCCGCGAAAGAGCCGAGCTACAAGGTCGAGGTGCGCAAGGCCGGGGACACGGTCGTCGCCCAGAGGGACAAGGACCGGACCGTCTTCGTCGTGACGAGCGAGTCCGGCATCGGCGGTGCCGACATCACGCTCGCCGGCGGCGCCTGGCCGGAACGTGTGACCCTGCGGTTCGCTTATGAGAAGGGCAAGCCGTTCCGGTCGCTCGAAGAGATCCGGCTGCGGACCGACCGGGTCGTCGTTCAGGGGGCGGAGAAGCAGTCGGGGCGGATGCCGTTCTGCTTCGCCGGCGCGGACGGCGGGCCGGACGTGATCGATCCCGGGCGAGCCGAGCCGGCCGGATTTCTCGACGTGCGGGTGCGGCCGGGGGCCGACGGCCTGGACGTGACCCTGCCGGCCAACCTGCCCCGCGGGTCGCGCCAGTTGCGCCTCAGCTGGATCGACGCCTTCCGTCGTTGACCTTCTCCATCGACTGTGAACCAGACGTGGTTCGGCGTTGTCTATCCCCGTTGGCGGCTGACCCGCCCGAGTCTCACCCGAAGGAGGCAGCGGATGGACGAGGCGACAACCCGCGAGTACATCGCCCGGACGTGCCCCGACGCGACCGTCGTCGATGCCAGCGGCGGCACGTTCTTCTTCACCGACCCGGAACAGAAGTTCCCGTTCGCCACGCTGTCCACGAACGACGAGTACGACCAGGCATCGAACTTGGGGCGGTCGGGCGTGTTCCGGCTGAACATCGGCGTGGGCAAGGAGGCGTTCCGGTCGCTGTTCGGGGCGGCGGGCGAGGCCGAGCACGACTTCGCCGCGCCGGATGTGCTCATGCCGCACCCGGTCTACGGCAAGATGTACTGGGTGTGCGTGGTGAACCCCGGCCCGGCGACGGTGGAGGCGGTGCGAACGCTGCTCGCCGACGCCTACGCCGCCGACCTGCGACGCCGTCGCAAGTCGGCGGAGTGACGGGTGAGGCCTCAGTTAGGTGGGGCCGCGCCACGCGCCCTCACGGATGAGCACAATGCCCGTCGCCCGCCTCGCCGCGGCTAGCTCCGCCGTCGCCGTCCTGTTCCTCGTCCAGGCGGCCGCCTTTCGCGCTCATGCGTCGGTGACGTTCGACGAGAACTTCCTCCTCCCCGCCGCCAAGCAACTGTTCGCCCGTGGAGACTTCGACACGCTGAACACCGCCGGCACGGCGCCGCTGCCGGTGTTGCTCGCCTACGGCCCGGCCGTCGCGCGGCACGCGGACCTCATCTCCGACGCGACGTGGGTGGCCGCCCCGGGCGACGTGGCCGCGGTCGATCTCGCCCGGGCCACCAACAGCCTCGTCGTCGGGGTGCCGCTGGTGCTGCTCTGCGGCGGCTGGGTCTTCCGCCGGACCGGGTCGGTCGGCGCGGCGGCCGCGGCCGCCGCGCTGGTCGCGCTGTGCCCCGCCGTCGTCGCCCACTCGTCCCTGGCCACGACCGACGCCGCCTTCACGCTGTTCTTCCTCGCGGCCCTCGCCGCCATCGCCCGCGACGCCGCCGCCCCGACCACGGGACGGCTTGCGGTCGCCGGGGTACTGGTCGGGCTGGCCGTCGCGTCGAAGTACAGCGCGTGCATCCTCCTCCCGGTGGGGTACGCCGTCGGGGCGGTTGCCGAGCTGACGGCCCGGACCGGCACGCCGCCCGCCCGTCGGGTCGCCCGGCTGCTGACCGTCCACCCGCTGCGCCAGGCCGCGATGGCGGCGGTGGCGTTCGGGGCGTGCTGGGCCACGACCGGGTTCGCGGTGTCCGGTCAGCCGGTGTTCGCCCGGTCGGCGGCCGAAGTGCCGGCCGGGACCGGGCCGCGGAAGTTGGTCGGCAACGGGTCAGTCGGGGACGCGGCGATCGACCTCGCCCACACAGCCCGGTTGCCGGCCCCGGTCGCCGGGCTGGCCGGGCAGTTCCGCTTCCTGGTCCGCGGGCCGGAGGAGACGACGTACCCGACATACCTATTCGGTGAGTTCCACCCGCGCGGGCACCGGCTGTACTACGCGTGGGCGGTCCTGTTCAAGAGCACGCCGGCGGAGCTGGTGTTGCTCGGGCTGGCGGGGGCGGGGCTCGTCCTCCGCGCGGGCCGTGGGGCTGACCCCAACCGACCGACTGACCTGGGCGCCGTGGCCCTCGTCATCGGGGTCGGGGTGCTCGTCCTGACGTGCAGCCTGTCGGCCAAGCAGTTCGGGGTGCGGTACGTCCTGCCCGTGTACCCGGCCGCGGTCGTCCTCGGTGTGACCGCCGTTCACCGGGCACTGGCCGCCCGGCGCGGGGCGTGTGCGATCCTCCTGGCCGCCCTCGTCGGCTGGCAGGCGTGGTCGGCCGCCGGCATCGCACCCCGGCACCTGAGCTACTTCAACAGTCTGGCCGGCGGGCCGGACCACGGGTACGAACTCCTCGGCAACTCGGACGTGGACTGGGGGCAGGGGCTCCACGACCTGAAGACGTTCCTCGACGAGCACGAGGAACTGGCGGTCGTGAACAAGTCGTTCGGCGCCGCCCGGCCCGGGGTGTACGGATTCGACGACCGGCCACTGGTCGACCCGCCGGCGTGCCGGTTCGTCGCCGTCGGCGCCAGCCGACTCAACCGGGATCTGCGGTACACGCCCGAACTGGTGCCGTTCCGGGCCGTCCGGCCGGTGCGGGTGGTGGGGCACTCGATCTACGTCTACGACACCACCGACCCGGCGGTCCGGGCGGCGGTCACGAAGGCGGTTGGTCGGCCGTAGGCCGGACCGCCGTCTCAACTGGGCGGACTTTCCGGTGGTGACACGCCGCCCGAGTTGGTAATTTCAACTCTCCCTCCCCCACCAACTCGGCCGCCCAGCCGCGATGACACACGACGGGACCGACCTCAGCAATCTGCTACTGGAATGGGAAGAACGGCGTGAGCGGGGGGATGCCGTCTCCGCCGCGGAGCTGTGCGCTGCGGCGCCGCACCTGGCCCCCGAACTGGAACGCCGCATCCGGCTCCTGGAAGACTGTAACCGCGTCCTGGCCGGGGCAACGCTTCCAGCTTTGGGCGACGCCGACGCTGCCGACGCGCCCGTCCCGGCATCGGTCGCCGGGTACGACGTGCTGGCGGTGCTGGGCCGGGGTGGCATGGGGGTCGTCTACAAGGCCCGCGACCCGGTCCTGTGCCGGGTGGTGGCGGTGAAGACGCTGCGGCCCAACCCGTCGGTCGCTGACGCGGCCGACCGGTTCCGCCGCGAGGGCCGGGTGCTGGCCCGGCTGCGGCACGAGGCGGTCGTGCCGGTGTTCGAGGCGCGGGTCCACGACGGCACCCCCTGTCTCGTCATGGAGTACGAGCCCGGTGGGAGCCTCGCCGACCACCGGGCGCGGCTCGCCGCCGCCGGCCCGGGCGCGATCGTCCCGCTGATGGAGCGGGTCGCCCGGGCCGTGGCGTACGTCCACCGTCAGGGTGTCCTCCACCGGGATCTGAAGCCGGCCAACCTCCTGTTCGACGCCGACGGCCGGGTGCGCGTGGGCGACTTCGGCCTGGCCAAACTGATCGACGCCGGCGACGCCGACCGCCCGACCGGTCCCGACAGGACCGGGGACGGCGACACGGCGGGGGGCGCCTCGGTGGCGACACTCCTGACCGCCCCCGGCATCGAACCCGGCACCGCGGCCTACATGGCGCCGGAACAGCACGACCCGGACCGGTTCGGGCCGGTCGGCCCGGCGACCGACGTGTGGGCGCTGGGGGTGATCCTGTACGAACTGCTCGCCGGCCGCCCGCCGTTTCCGGGGCGGACGTGGGGCGAACTGCGGGGCCAAATCTGTGACGGCCCGGTCCCGCCGGCGCCGGAACTCGGGCGGAAGTTGCGCCGCGTGGTCGAGCGCTGTTTGACGAAAGAGCCGGCCCGCCGATTCCCCGGTGCGGACGACCTGGCCGACGCCCTCCGGGCGGCTGCGGCGCGACCCCGCCGGTGGCCGGCCGTCGCCCTGGCGGCCGTCGCCCTGGCGGCCGCCTACCCGTTTTTCCCGCGGGGCGAGCGGGTGGCGCCGGCGTGGCCGGACCTCCCCGTGGTGCGCGCCGCCCGCGACCGGCTGACCCGTAACGAGCCGGCCGAGTTGATCGGCCCCGGCCGCCCCCCGGCGGCGTTCGCGTGGGCGACCGGCCCGGGGTCCGGGCGGGTGCTGGCCGGGGACGACGGGTCGTTCCGGGTCGTGAGCCTGTCGCCGGTCGGCTGCCTGGTGGAACTGCTGCCCGATCTGCCCCCGGGGCGCTACCGGGTTGACGGGGAGCTGTTCCACGAGACCGGCAACGGCATGAGCTGGGTCGGCCTCTACGCCGGCGCGTCCCACTGCGAGACCGGCCGGGGGCGGCAGCACTTTCTGGTCACAACGCGGTACTCCGACCGCGGGTGGACGGCCCGGGAAGAGGCCGAGAACAACACCGCGACCGCCAACCGCCGCACCCACCTGCTGACCCAGTACCTCGGCGACGCGGACAACGACCTGATGGCCGGGCTGGCGATGCCGGCCCCCCACCCGGACGGCCGACTGGTGTCGGCCCCGCCCGTCGGCTGGCGGCAGGTCTCCCTGACGATCGACGGGCGGGGGGCGACCGCGGCACAGGGGGACGCCGCGGTGGGCGCCGTTACTCCCGCGGGCATGGGACAGGTGCTCGACGCCGCCCGCCGGGAGTACCCGGACTTGCCGGCCGACGGGTGGGGAGTTCGGCCGCACGGCGGGGTCGGGCTCTACGTGTTCAACGGGTCGTTGCGGGTTCGGTCGGTCCGGGTGACCCCACTCCCGGCGGGCGAGTAGCGCGAAGGGTTTTCCTCCTAAGGTGGCCAACATGGCGAACGTGACGGTGAGCAGCATCACGGTGTCCGGCGGCAACAAGATCCTGCGGGGAACGTCCACCGCCGGCGGCAGCGTGACGGTCAAGAACGGCAGCACGAACCTCGGACAAGACACCGCGAGTGCCAGCGGAAACTGGGAGGTTTCCTTCCCGTCCGCCGGGGTTGCCACGGTCACCGTCTCGGGCGCGGGACGGAGCGTGGTGGTCAACGTGACGACCGGCGTGGTCACCTACGCCGACCACACGGAGACGCTCGCCATCGACGACGCCGTCGACGACGGGTAACGATCCTGTGCGAAAGCCGTCCGGCCGCGGCCACCGATCCACGGGGGCTTCCCAATGGTCGCGGGCCGGATCAGATGGGGGGGCGGTCATGAGCGTTCTGGACCGGTTCAAACTGACCGGAAAGCGGCTGTTCGTCACCGGCGGCAGCCGGGGGCTGGGCCGGGAGATGGCCCTGGCCTGCGCCGACGCCGGGGCCGACGTGGCCCTGGTCGGCCGCGACCCGGACAGCCTCGACCGGACTGCCGCCGACATTCGCGCCCTCGGCCGGGCCGCCCTCTCGATCCGCGCCGACGTGTCCGACCCGACCACGTGCGAGGCCACCTGCCGGCGGGCGCTCGCCGAGTTCGGCCCGATCGACGTGCTGATCAACAACGCCGGCGGCCGGCGGGTTCCCACACCCACCCAGGATCTGCCGCTGGACACCTGGCGGGAACTGATGGACCTGAACCTGACCAGCGTGTTCGTGTGTACCAAGCTGATCGGCGGGGCGATGATCGACCGGGGGCGGGGCGGGCGGGTCATTAACGTCGCCTCGATCAACGCCCTGGTGGCCGGGCGGAAGATCGGCGGACGGCACTACGAGGCGGCGAAGGCGGCGGTGGTGGGGTTCACCCGGGCGGTAGCGGCCGACTGGGCGGCTGCCGGGGTGACGGCCAACGCCATCCTTCCCGGCGGGTTCCTGACCGAGCCGAACCGGCGCTGGCAGGAGACGCACCCGGAGGTGATCGCGGAGTTCGAGCGGCAGATCCCGATGGGCCGATTCGGGGCGCCAGAAGATCTGGGGCCGCTGGCCGTGTACCTGGCCAGCGACGCCAGCCGGTACATGACCGGGGCGGCGCTGGTGATCGACGGTGGGTACACCCTCTGGTGACTCCGGGCGCCCGCGCAGGCTTCAGCCGATCTTTCGGTAGTGCCCCTTCACTTCCACTCCGTCGGCCCGGGTGTACCCGCCGACCCAGCACTTGACCCGCTCGCCGGGTGCCGGCCGCTTGTGGCTGTCCGAATGGGAGTACTTGTTCGACCGGGGGCGGGACTTCCCCGGGATGTGGACGCTCGCCCGTTCCAACTTCCAGGCCCGTCCAGTCGGTTGTGGCATGGTGTCCCCCAAGAAGACCTTGCGGAATGCGTGGCAAAATCGGTGCCACCCGATTCGTAGACGGCCGGCTACTCTAACCGAGTCGCCTGCCCTTCGGAGCCTGTCATGCGTGTTCTCGCCGTCGCCGCCCTCTTCCTCGTCGCCGCGCAGCCCGCGGCGAACCCGGCCGCGTGGGACCCCGCCCCGCGCGGGAAGGAGTACCCGTGGATGTCGGTCCCGGCCTGGAAGGAACTGCACGCCGGGCATCTCGCTCAGACGAAACGAGGCGGGGCGGAGGTCGTGTTCCTGGGCGACTCAATTACCCAGGGGTGGGGCGGGGCCGGGGCCAAGGTGTGGAAGGACCGGTTCGAGCCGCTGAAGGCCGTGAACTACGGGATCGGCGGGGACACGACCCGGGAAGTGCTGTACCGGCTCAACGACGGCATCCTCGACGGCATCACCCCGAAGGCGGTCGTGGTGATGATCGGGACGAACAACTTCGGGCTGACGGCGGACTCGCCGGCCGACGTGGCCAAGGGAGTGGGGGCGGTGGTGGCGACCGTCCGCAAGAAGGCTCCGGGTGCGAAGGTGCTCCTGTTCGGCATCTTCCCCCGGGACAAGGCGGTTGACACGCCGTTCCGCAAGAAGATTGCGGAGACGAACGAGGCGATCGCCAAGCTCGCGGACGGGAAGACGGTGGTGTACCGGGACATCGGTAAGGCGTTCCTGACGGCCGACGGAACGCTCCCGGCCGACGTGATGCCGGACGCCCTGCACCTGTCCGAGAAGGGGTACGGGATCTGGGCGGACGCGGCCGACGAACCGCTCCGGGCACTTCTTCGCTAGGCGATGCGGCGGCCGGAGCGTCTGTCGGTTCTGCTCGAACCCGCAGTTCTGCGGCTTGTTGGGGATACCCCAGCCCCCCGAAACGTGTGAGTGCGTGTGGGGTGAACCGCAGGGCTACCGCACTTCAAAATCGTGTACTGACAATAAGTTACGGCGACGAGTTGGCGAGAAACGAGAGGCCAATCGACGTAAGTTGCTACCGGTAAAGGACTTCATAGTGCGGTAGCCCTGGGGTGAACCGTGCTCGAAGATGACGCCATCTGCTTTCGCTGTGGAGTGAAGGTCGCTACCTGCGACGACTGCGGTTGCTGCGACGATTGCTGTTCCTGCCCCGAATGTCGCAACTGCGGCAAACGTGCCGAGAGCATCTGCCAGAAGTGCGGGCGGTGCGATGTATGCGATCACGCAGACGATTGTGATAACTCGGACTGGTATGAATAGGCCGACAAGAATAATGGTGACTAAGCGGTGAAACAGGCCATAGCCGTTGTGGGTTAAGCGGCTACTTACAGGCTGTGACACAACCTGCCGCAACCCCCGGTTTTCAAGCGTTTTCGGGGGTTGTGTCAGTGCCTTTTAGGTAAACCGAAGTTTCCTAAACGTGCAAGTGCGTAAGGGTGGTTCCGGCGTGCGGTTCATGGGGGTATCATTGGACGGAAGGAACGCCAGAGGCGGTCTTCCGGGTTCACTCTCTTTACTGGAATGGCCCGATGAAGACGAGCGACTGGAAGGCAGTACTGGCCAAACTCGAAATCGAAGGCCCGATCAAACCTGTCCAACGGGCAGTGTTGCGGCGATACGAAAAGAAGATCGGGTTAAGTCTTCCTGAAGAATACAAAGGCTACTGTCAAGCCATTGGTCCCGGCGAAGTAACCTTGCCCGGATGTTATCGCATTCATGTACCTCGTGGTCCTGTGGGGTACGACATCGAAGTGCTGAACCGAGACATCAAGACGATGCCCTTGGAGGAGTTGGAAATAATCGACATCCGTGGCACTGATCGCAATCAAATCAGGCGAGGTTGGTACTTTGCGACGGACATTGCTACAAGTTGGTATTTTTGGGACATCGAAGATGTCACTAATGCCGAGCATGGCGAGTACGGCATTTATAGACTCAATCGTGGTTGGTCGGTCGAGCGATTATGCGATAGATTTTGGGCATTCATCAATGATTTTTGTCTTGGTGGGCAGGATGAAGAATGTATCCCGGTGTTCAGCATTTAGAGTGACACGACGGAGCAGCGATGGAAGCCGTAGTTGTGAGTTAAGCGGCTTCTTGGGCGACCCCAATCGGGCAGGCAACCGCCGGTGCTAGCCTGCGTTACGCGGGCTGGTCCGGGCGCACTGGGTCGTCCGTCAACCAACCGCGGATCACGCGGATTGGGGCTGACGAGAACGATGACTCTCAATGACTTCGGGTCCGTCGATCGCGCGGTGTCGGGGTGGCTTCCGGACGCGCCGTCGGCGCGGTTTGCCCAGATCTGGTCACTTATGGTCACGGAAAAGCGGACATCCCCGCATGTCGCCGGCGAAGGAGGCCGGGGCGTAAGCGATGACTCTCCATGACTATGGGGCCGTCGGCCGCGCGGTGTCGGGGTGGCTTCCGGCGGTGCGGTTTGCCGAAATCCGGTCACTTATGGTCACGGGTGACCGGGTGCCTGTGCGGCGCAGGCAAAGCCCGAACCGACCATACCGACGCGCGGGTCAAACCGACACCGGGCGATTGACGGACCCATAGCCCCGGACGGACGCGGGTGTCGGTATACTGGCCTCACCCGCCCGGAGATCCTCCCCATGCCCCGCCTCAGACTCGCCCTCGCCTTGGCCGCGCTCGCGGCGGGGCTCGTCGCCGTCGCCACCGTCCCCGATGCCGCCGCTCAAGACAAGAAGGGCAAGAAGGCGGGGTCGAAGGTCGAGGCGAAGCAGCCCGCGGCGAAGCAGGCCGCGGCGAAGCAGGCTGCGGCCACCGACCCGGCGACGATGAAGGTCGCCAAGGGGTTCAAGGTCGAGCTCCTGTACACGGTCCCGCAGGCGACGCAGGGGTCGTGGGTGTCGCTGTGCGTGGACCCGAAGGGCCGCCTCGTCGCGTCCGACCAGTACGGCGGCCTGTATCGGGTCACGCCGGGGAAGGGCGGTGCGTTCCCGACCGTCACCACGGTCGAGAAGCTGCCGGTCGAGATCGGCATGGCGCAGGGGCTCCTGTACGCCTTCGACGCGCTGTACGTCGTGGTGAACGGCGGCGACAAGAGCGGCCTTTACCGGGTTACTGACAAGAACGGCGACGACACGCCGGACACGGTCGAGCGACTGCGGCCGTTCGTCGGGCACCCGCCGAAGGGCGGGCTCGGCGAGCACGGCCCGCACGCCGTCCTCAAGCACCCGGACGGCAAGCGGCTCACGGTCGTGTGCGGGAACCAGACGTCGCTCGTGAAGTACGACACCACGCGCGTCCCGCCGGTGTGGGGCGAAGACCACCTCCTCCCACGCCTGCCCGATGGCAACGGGTTCATGGCCGGTGTGCTCGGGCCGGGCGGGGCGATCTACAACGTCTCGCCGGACGGGCGGAACTGGGAGCTGTTTAGTGTCGGGTTCCGCAACCAGTACGACGCCGCGTACAGCGCCAACGGCGACCTGTTCACCTACGACGCCGACATGGAGTGGGACTTCAACACGCCGTGGTATCGGCCGACGCGGGTGTGTCTCGTCACGAGTGGGAGCGAATTCGGGTGGCGCAACGGCGCCGGCAAGTACCCCCCGTACTACCTCGACAACCTGCCGGCCGTGTTGAACATCGGCCCCGGCTCGCCGACCGGCGTGGCGTTCGGCTACGGCGCCCGCTTCCCGCAGCGCTACCAGAACGCACTGTTCATCTGCGACTGGAGCTACGGCAAGCTGTACGCCGTCCACCTCACGCCGTCCGGCAGCGCGTACACGGGCACGACCGAGGAGTTCGTCACCGGCACGCCGCTGCCGCTCACCGACCTCGTGGTGAACCCG
>VFQN01004200.1_pt1 | contig 19327 bp, 14 predicted proteins | sample 3512371 | NCBI WGS metagenome assembly VFQN01 (sample SAMN10412370, study PRJNA504923) | tailings metagenome | isolation source: Replicate 2 from Balatoc abandoned mine | place: Philippines: Itogon, Benguet | collected 2017-08-28 | reverse complement strand
TAATTGTGTGGAATGGTATAGCCCGCATACACGTGGCTATCAATTCTGACCCCGTGTCCACCTGGGAAATGTAATTGCGTGATTTTTCCAGGACTAGGACGGAAGCCATTGGCGGGGTCTTCGGCATTGATACGGCACTCCATTGCGTACAGCTGAGGAGTGTAGTTTTGTCCAGAGATAGGCTGCCCGGCGGCTACTTTTATTTGCTCTTTGATGAGATCAAAGTTGGTAACTTCTTCTGTAATAGGGTGCTCTACTTGGATACGCGTGTTCATTTCCATGAAATAAAACTCGCCGTATTTTTCAACCAAAAATTCAATAGTTCCTGCTCCTTCATAACCAATGGCTGCTGCGCCTTTGATGGCTGCTTGTCCCATACGTTCCCGAAGTTCGGGCGAAACAATAGGAGAGGGGGTTTCTTCTACCAATTTTTGGTGACGGCGTTGGATAGAGCAGTCACGTTCGGATAAATGGCAAACTCGTCCAAATTGGTCACCCACCACCTGAATTTCGATGTGGCGTGGTTCTTCCACAAATTTTTCAAGATAAAGGCCGTCGTTGCCGAATGCCGCACCTGATTCCATTTTGGCATCATCCCAAGCTTTTTGAAATTCACTTTCATTTTTGATGATGCGCATGCCACGTCCACCACCACCGGCGGTAGCTTTGACAATAACTGGATAGCCGATTTCTTTGGCGAGTGTTTTTCCTTCTTCTACCGATTCAAGTAGTCCTTCTGAGCCAGGAATGACAGGTACACCTGCTGCTTTCATGGTTGCTTTGGCAGTAGCCTTATCGCCCATGTAGTTGATTTGTTCAGCAGTAGCTCCGATAAACTTAATACCGTACTCCGCGCAAATTCGGGAGAATTCGGCGTTTTCGGACAAAAAACCATAGCCAGGGTGAATAGCATCGGCATTGGTAATTTCGGCAGCAGAGATGATATTGGGGATACTAAGATAAGACTGACGACTGGTAGGAGGCCCTATGCAGACTGCTTCATCAGCAAAGCGTACATGAAGGCTGTCGCGGTCGGCGGTCGAATATACGGCTACGGTATTGATGCCCATTTCGCGGCATGTACGAATAACCCGCAGCGCGATTTCGCCTCGATTGGCAATAAGTATCTTTTTAAACATAGTTTTTGAGAATTTGAAAATTTGAGAATTTTTTCATTTGGGAATAACTACTTGCGATATTTCCAAAATTGACTCATTTTCAAATTGTTAAGCAGGTTCTACCAAGAAAAGTGGCTGGTCGTACTCAACAGGAGTTGCATTTTCAACAAGCACTTTTACGATGCGTCCTGAGATTTCGGACTCAATCTCATTGAAGAGTTTCATTGCTTCCACAATACATACTACCTTGCCTGAAGAGATTTCGTCACCAATTTCTACAAACGAAGCCTTATCTGGGCCGGCGGAGCGGTAGAATGTTCCAATCATGGGAGACTTAATGGTGAGGTACTTAGACTCATCAGCTTTGGGGGCAGGAGCTGCGGCGGGTGCTGAAGCAGCGGCGGCTACGGGAGCTGCTACTACTGGGGCAGGTGCTGCTACTTGGACTGGGGCAGGAGCTACGTACGTAGTTGTAGTATTATTGCGTTTTACGCTTACTTTCAATTCGCCAGTTTCGATATTGACCTCATCTAAGCCAGAGTTTGCGATAAAGTCGAGGAGCTTTTGGATGTCTTTGATTTCCATTTTTTTAGGGGTTAGTGTTCAGCGGTTAGTTTTTTTATAAATACATAACTAGCAACTACTTACTAACTATATAATAAAAATTATTTAACGCGCTCTACATAATCATAGGTGCGGGTATCGATACGAAGTTTGTCGCCTTGCTCAATAAACATGGGTACCATGATTCGAGCACCCGTCTCTACCTCTACGGCTTTGCGGGGATTGTTGGCGGTATCTCCTTTGATACCGGGTTCAGCATAGGTTACTTCTAGTTCGACAAAAGGTGGGAGTTCGCAAGTAAGAGGCGTTTCATTTTCGGTGTTGAGCAGAATCTCTACTAGTTGGCCTTCTTTCATCAAATCGGCATTGCCAACGAGTTTTTCTGAAATAGAAACTTGGTCAAAAGTCTCATTGTCCATAAAGTTGAAACCAGCTTCATCTTTGTACAAAAACTGAAACTCACGACGCTCTACCCGTACAGGATAAATAGTAGCACCTGAGTTGAAAGTATTGTCTAGTACTTTACCACTAGTAAGACTTTTGATTTTTGTACGTACAAAAGCGGCGCCTTTGCCTGGTTTTACGTGTTGAAATTCAATAACTTGGAATAAATCGTTGTTGAAGTTAATAACTAATCCGTTACGGATGTCTGCGGTTGTTGCCATATGATATGGTATATTAGCGATTAGAAAAAATCCGCGCTAGCGGTGATTGTTGTGGCAAGCCACTTTTAAAATCGTTATATTGAGGTTAATCGTTGTGTTGAGAAAATAGCTACTATGGTGTTTCGACTAGGTGGGTTGAGGTGACTATGATCTATCTAGTATCCCCATTTTACATATACTGAGCCCCACGTAAAGCCACCACCAAAAGCTGCTAAAATGAGATTGTCTCCTTTTTTGAGTTGAGATTCATAATCCCACAAGCATAGAGGTATAGTGGCCGCAGTAGTGTTGCCGTATTTTTGGATGTTGAGCATTACTTTATCCATGCCTACTTTCATGCGATTGGCAGTAGCCGAAATGATACGTTTGTTGGCTTGGTGCGGCACTAACCAAGCCACATCTTCGCCGGTAAGATGATTTCTTTCCATGATTTCGGCGGCTACGTCAGCCATATTTGTAACAGCAAACTTAAATACCGAAGGGCCGTCTTGATAAGCATAATGCCAGCGCTTGTCGATTGTATCGTGCGTAGGTGGATAGCGACTGCCTCCGGCCTTTTGATGCAAAAAAGGCTGCCCTGCTCCGTCAGATTTGATGATACTATCCAGTACGCCAAAGCCTTCGGTGTTGGGTTCGAGCAATACAGCTCCTGCGCCATCCCCAAACAACACACAAGTGGTACGGTCGGTATAATCTACAATTGCTGACATTTTGTCGGCGCCTACCACAATCACTTTTTTGTATTTTCCTGTCTCAATAAATTGAGAACCTACAGTAAGCGCATACACAAAGCCTGAGCAAGCCGCTTGGATATCAAAACTTCCAATAGCCTTGATGCCTGCCATATCACAAATCAGATTGGCGGTGCTCGGAAATATATAGTCGGGAGTAGTAGTAGCACAAATGAGCAAGTCAATTTCTTCGGGCAAAGTGTGGGTTTTTGCCAACAAACCTTTGACGGCTTCTACTGCCATGTGAGAGGTTCCGAGTCCTTCGCCTTTGAGAATGCGACGTTCTTTAATGCCAGTACGGCTAACAATCCATTCGTCATTGGTGTCAACCATTTTTTCCAATTCTGTATTGGTCAAAATATAGTCGGGAACGTATCCCTGTATCCCCGTGATAGCCGCTCGAATTTGACTCATTTTTACCTCGTAAAAGTTATTAGGTTTAAATATAGCCGCTGGAAGTAGAACCAACGGGCGGAGCTTTGCAGCACCGCATTAACTATTAAAGGCTGTTTAGCTAAGGGCTTTAGCAATCTGCACATAGGCTTGAGTTTCGACCTGTTTGCGTGCCCAAGTAATCATATTTTTTATAGCCGTAGCCGACGAGATTCCGTGGGCAATCATGACATTGCCATTGACGCCAATGATAGAACTTCCTCCTACGGCTTCATAGTTCATTTTATCGATATACTCGTCTTGGATTCCTCTTTCTTTGGCAACGGTATAAAACGACTCGGCTAGTTTGAAGAGGGCATTACCCGTAAAACCGTCGGTGACGATTACATCGGCTTTGTCATCAAAAAAATCGCTTCCTTCCATGTTTCCTATAAAGTTAATACGAGTATTATCTTTGAGAAGCTGATGAGCTGCTTGGGCCACCACTGACCCCTTTTGCTCTTCTTCGCCGATATTCATCAGTGCTACTCGTGGGCGTTCAATATTGAAAGTGTGTTGGGCAAAGATAGACCCAATCACCCCAAATTGCTCTAATACTTCAGGCTTGCAGTCTGCATTTGCACCAATATCAAGCATTACGGCATGACCACCTTTTTTCTGAGGTACAAATCCTACGATAGCGGGGCGTATGATACCTTCAATAGCTTTGATACTAAATAGGGCACCAACGTGCATCGCACCCGTATTGCCTGCGCCACAAAAAATGTCTATTTGCTTCTCTTTTAGTAATTTGAATCCAATCGAAATACTCGAATGAGGCTTTTGAGATAAAGCTTTGGTGGGGTGTTCACCCATTTCTACTACTTCATCGGCATGAACGATTTCGATTTGAGTGCCTTGATAACCGTATTTTTTGAGCAAATCATGAATGATATCCTGTTTACCTATAAGCACAATATGGGCGTTGGGCGGTAGTCCCGGAGTTGCCATCACAACGCCTTCTACGATAGCCTCGGGGGCAAAATCTCCCCCCATTGCGTCTATTCCTATTTTCATTATTGTTTAGAGATATTGAGTATCAAGAGGTCTCAAGGGTTTTTGAACTAGGCTGTAAAAATAGCAGATATGTGATACTAAAAAAGCATTTTATTACAACTTTCTACATGAGTTGTAACAAAATGCTTTCACATACAGGGCGTTATGCATTAGGCCTGCTTATAGCCTTCGATTATTACTTTACCCTTGTAAACTAGATTCCCTTCAAAAACGTGCGCGCGGTGCATCAAATGTACTTCACCCGTTGAAGGGTCAGTAGAAAGCGCTTTGCCTTGAATTGCATCGTGTGTACGGCGTTTATCGCGGCGGGTGCTTGAGTGTCTGCGTTTGGGATGTGCCATTGCCTTATGTTGCTAATAATTGTTTATGTTCGTGATTTATAAAAATGAATTTTAGGTAGTTAGATATAGTTAGATATAGAATGTATACCAGATTACCTAAAATCTTAGAGTTATTGTTTTCCTTTTAGTTTTTGTAAAGCTTCCCAGCGTGGATCTACTTCTTCAGATTCGGTATCGTCTGAGTCAGTATCTTCATCTTGCGACTGATATACCAATATGCCGTCTTCATCCTCTTCGTATTCATCTTCGGTTTCGTCACTCCGAAAACGAGGATGAAGCTTCTTCATTGGTAAAGCTAGGGCGATATAATCAAAAATATAACGAGCTACATTGATACGAACAGTTTCATGGCGAATGAGTTCGATCTCGTCGCCCAACTCTTCATCATGGTCACTATATTTTAAGATTAATCTCTCTTTGAGGTCGATAGACTCATCAAAATCTTCTAAACTACGGTCGCAGACCAAACCTACTTCACCTTGAATATCAAAATTCAAGATGAGCATTGTCGCTGATTTGTCGAGGGTTAAGTGGGTTTTGAAATGACCACTTGAGATTAAATCTTGCTCTAACTCCTCAAAAAATTCGCTCCCTGATTCAAAATCATAGACATATTGCTTGTCTTTTAAGCCGTAAATGTCTATGTCGTACTGTGTTAACGCTTTCACTTCTCTATCAAAATGGGCTGCAAAGTTAGTAGTATTTATTAAAATACGCAAGTTAAATTAGTTTCTTGTTGTCAATACACAGGCATTTGTGTTCTTAAGTGGGGTACGAAAATCGCCTAATTACCGATAAAATTAAAATTTAGGGGTTTTATCAAGAAAAAGTTCCGTTTGTCCTCTTGTGTGTCACCCTGACTATGACTCATTGCATCTTGCTTATGAAAATCAATCTTAACTAAACAAAATCGCTTTATAGCCATGAAAAGATTATTCACTGTACTTGCCCTTGCTATTGCTTTCAACGTAGCCGCTCAAGATAGCGACACTCAAGCTACTTCTAAAGAAAACTCCAAAGTGTACTACACTCACGGAGGTAATGGCGCTGTTTTGTCGTTTGCGAAGGTTTCGCGCAATGGAGACGAAATCGGAACAATCCCCCGTTTTACTTTATTTTTTAACATGGGCACCAATGCTAATATCGATTTAGGCAACAACTTTGGGCTTTTTGGAGGGCTTAATCTTACCAATATTGGGATGATTACGGAAGAAGAGATTGTAGGGACTGTCAAAACCGACAAATTTAAACTCAAACAACGGGTGTATTCGGTTGGGATTCCGGTAGGTATCAAAATCGGTAACCTTCGCGAGTTTTATGTATATGGGGGCGCAGAAGCAGGGTTTGCAATCAATTTCAAACAAAAAACATTTATCAACGGTGAAAAAGTTGATAAATTTAATGAGTGGTTTAGCAATCGTACCAATCAATTTATGCCAGCCGTATTTGCCGGATTTCAGGCCAAAAATGGTTTTGGACTTAAGTTCCAGTATTATCTCAACGATTTCCTGAACCCTTCATTTTCGGAAGGAGGAAGCAGACCCTATGCAGGTACCGAATCCCAAATATTCTTTGTTACCTTGGGTTATAATTTTAGTAGAAAATAAAAAAGTGCAGATACAAACGTGAGTTATCCCCAAGATAAGAGAGCGTTAATAAGACGTGCCAGATAGGAGTAGAAGCTTAAAATTTGTAGTCAAAAAGGTTTAGGTTTGACTTCTCCGAAGTCCTTATTGTGAAGGTGAAAACTTCATGCTACAAAGATTAAGCTTCTCCGAAGCTATTTTTTTAAAACACTTTTCTGTCATTCTGCCTCGGCGAGGCGCAAGGATTGTAGTTACTGTAATCATCTTAAAAAAACCTTCTGTTTAGTTGTTTATCCCTACTCAAACACAAATCAGAAGGTTTTTTTGAAAGTCATCTAATATCAAGATAACTCATATTTTGTAAGCGCTTATTTTGACTCTTTTACCAAAAAACAAGACCCCGCCGCCAAAAGCATACAAATACCTGCCAATACAAGGGCATTGCGGGGGTCGTCGCCTAGTAATGTTTTATAAAAAAGAGGTACTGTGAGCATTCCGATAAACTGAGGTACACAAATAAAACCATTGAAAATACCCATATAAACGCCCATGCGCTCTTTGGGCACAGCCGCCGCTAGCATTAGATAAGGCATCGACATAATAGAACCCCACATCAGGCCGATGATAGTCATGCCTATCAAATAGATCATTTTATCGTTTGAAAGCAAAGTCATGAAGAATCCTAAGGCACCAATGCACAAAAATAAAGCGTGAGTGGCGCGGTTGCTGCCCACGGCTTTGGCAATGCGTGGAATGAGAAACGAAACCACCGCACAAGACACACTAAACATGGCAAAGCAAAGTCCGCCCCACTTGGTGCCTTCCTCAAACCCTTTGGGGTTTGAAATCGCGTCAGGTGCAGAAAATGCATACTTTGCTACCGCTAACGATAAATATTGCCACATCAAAGGCAGACCATACCACGTAAAAAACTTGACCCACCATAGCTGCCTCATTACGGTAGGCATGGAAGAAAGAGGGGCCAATACCTCTTTGAAAACAGGCAGCATCAAAATCAGATAGCTTCCGGCAAGTACGCCTACGCCCCACTTGAGTCCGTTGGCCAAGCCGCCCGAAAAATAAGCAAACCCAAACGCTAAAATAGCCCCTCCAACGGCTAATGCTAAGTGCCAAAAGGAGATTGATTTTTTTTCTTCCTCCGTAAAAACATGGGCTTTTTTGTAATCATCATTTTCGGGAGGATACTCCTTGGTAGTGCGCATGGTCCAAAAGACGGCTAGCAATATAGAAGCTCCTCCAATGTAAAAAGGATAGCGTACCGAATTGGGAATGCCGTTGGCAAGTTGCTCATCACTTAAGACCATCGATACTCCCAAAAGAGGTAAAATATAAGGCATCAAATTGGCGAGTGTTTGCCCAAAACCTACAAAAAAAGATTGTACGGCAAAGCCGAGCGGGCGTTGTTTTTCGTTGAGCATATCGCCCACAAAAGCCCTGAAAGGTTCCATGGCCGAATTGAGACCCGCATCCAAAATCCACATCAAGCCCGCCGCCATCCATACTGCCGACGAATTGGGCATCATAATCATAGCAATACTTCCTAAAAGTGCTCCTGCTAAAATAAAAGGCCGTCGCCGTCCCCAAGTAGGCGACCAACTACGGTCAGAAATAGCTCCGATGATAGGTTGTAACAACAACCCCGTAAGAGGACCTGCAAGCCACAAACCGGGTATAGAAGCTTCGTCGGCACCTAAGTACCGGAAAATTGGACTCATATTTGCTTGTTGTAATCCAAAGCCGTATTGGATTCCCAAAAAGCCAAAACTCATGTTCCAAATTTGCCAAAATGATAAATTTGGCTTGTCTTTTTTTATCATAGGTTAAGATGGTTTTGAATTTGAAGGCTTCCAATAAAATCCTTCAAAAGTCGTTTCGCAATTATAGGCATTTCGTCACTAATTGCAAACCCTGACTTATATTTAAGTTATAAAAATTTGGATGAAAATAATAAGAAGGGAAGGCTTTGAACAACCGATAATAGCTTTTAGTTAGTAAATTGGAGAAAAATTATCTGACGCCTTAAAATATATCTATTCTAAACCTTTTAAAGATTATTGCAGCCCGAGTATGGAGTCATTGTTTTTAAGTTTATTAAGCGCTTTGTTGTTTTCAACAAACGAAACCAAACTTACCCTCGAAATCACCAACATTCGCCATACTACAGGTACATTGCGAGTGGGTGTTTTTAAAGAAGGCAGTACTTTTGGCAGTACCTATACCAAACCAGATTTTGGCCAAATGGTACCCGTAGGCGGAAAAAAAGAAGAGCGAACTGTAATGTCGCTACCGCCAGGACGCTATGCCTTGGCGCTTTATCATGATACCAACGACAACTGGAAGCTAGATAAAAACTTTGTGGGCTATCCCAAAGAACCCTTTGGCTTTAGCAACAATTACCGTCCTATTTTTACGGGACCTAAATTTGAGGACTGCGCCTTTGAAGTCAAAGACAATGGCTCTTCAGTCCTCAAAATCAAGTTGTTGAATTAGTGGCTAGTTGAAGAATACTTCATCTACAAAAACCCATCCTGGTTGACCTTTGCCTGAATGCCATTCAGGCAACTTTCCGATGGGGCGAGCTATTATTTTTATAGCGCCATATTTTCCTTCTTTTAGTTGACTTTCAATGGCTTGTATCCGAGCGGCTTCTACTTTTTGAGGAGCCGTAGGTTGGATTTTTTGGAAAAGACTCAGGTTGTTTTTATCAGACCCTACCCAAATTTCGACTGAGGTAGGAGGGAAAATGGAGCTACCGATGTTGATGCCAAGGCTCAAAGTTACAATTTTGATAGGGGTAGGTTGAGCAAAAGTAAAAAGGGCTTCAAAGGGGCTTTCGCGATAGCCTAGCCACGCAGGGTTTTTGAAATCATTAGGGTCGCCTTTTTTACGATTGATGAGCGTATGCGAGCCTTCACCTTTGTAGGTAGGATTGGGTTCTTTGAGCAACGCTACCGATGAAGGGCGATAAGTGCCTTTAAAGAACGGGATTTCAATAACATCACTCGCATACCAATTGTCTTTCATTGCCCGAGCTTTCACTACCGTATAGGGGTTTGTAAGCCTAAAAGGAGCTTTGAAAATCGGCGAAGAGAGAGTATCAGGAATAGAACCGTCGAGGGTGTAGCGGATTGTTACGCCATTGAGGGGATGTTTGAACGTCACTAGGTCTGTTTCGGAAAGTACAGAATTTTCATTTACTAAAATAGGCGCATTGAGCTTTAAGATTTCCGAAGGTTTAGGAACGTACCCTAATTCAAATCTAAGCTTGGGGTTTTGTTTTTGTAAACTTGCGAGGCCTGTTTCTGACACTTCGGTATTCCAAATAAACACTTCCTCTAATTGTGGTAGTTTGGATAACGTTTGCAGTGCTTTGGTGCTTACTTTCGTGCCTGACAATGAGAGCGATTTGAGTTTGGATAGCCCGTCTAGTTTGGAAAGTGAAGCCCCTGTAATGTCAGTATTGTTTAAGTTGAGTCTTTCGAGGTTTTCTAATTTGCTGATTGTACTTAAGTCATCATCTTTGATGGGCATGTTTGACAAATTCAGTGCCACGAGTTGTGTTTTTATTTCGCTCAATTCGCCCAGCTGCTCAGGTTTATAAGCTTGTCTTACAAAAAAATCAGCTTGGAGAGCGGGGGAGTTATTGGCTATGGGAAAAATAACCCTAAAGGGATTGTTGAGTTTTTGAATCGTACTCTCAGAAGCAGCCTCAAAAGTGTATTGTTGAGGAGAGGGGGCATTGGAAGGCTTCTTTACAAAAGCTTCTACCAATCCTCTGAGAGGGTCGTTGGCCGCCAGGGCTTTGAGTGTTTTTTTGACATCGGCTCCATTTTGAATCCATGCCGTAAGTATACCTACCTCCTGAGGAGTAAGTTGAGGTTTGCCTTTGGGAGGCATGTGCTTTTTATCATCAAGCGGGAGGTTTGCCCGCTGAATGATATGACTATTGAGTGCATCGTTAGCTACCCAAATCGGCCCATTTTTTCCGCCTTTGAGTAGTCCCGCAATGGTAGTCATTAGCAGTTCGCCCTTGGTTTTTTGTTCGTTATGGCATTGATAACATTTGGCTTTTAAAATAGGCTGGATAGCTGCTTCAAAAATAGGCGTATTTTCATCGAAAGTAAGGGGCGCGTTTTCTTCATTTTTGGAAGGGAAAAGATAATCTTCTCCGTGGGTGAGACTTGCTCCAAAATGACCCGTAACCATCAAAACAATCAAACTACTGCCTAAAAAAACATTGAAAAGAGCTTTAAGGTAAGCGTACTGTTGGTGAAGTAGCACTAGACCATACATCAGAAAGCTCAAACCTATACCCGTGTATTTGTGCCAATTGAGTAATTCGGCCGTATAACCTTCTTCACGTGATAAGAAAAAGCCCATCAGCGCTGCCAAGGCTGCGGTAAGTGCTGAAAAAGATAAAATGAAACCAAAAATTTTGGCAAACTGTACTCCCTCAAATTCTTTCCTAAATACCCAAAGTAAACCCACCAAAATCAAAAGCCCGATTGGTAAATGTAACAGGGCAGGGTGCATTCGCCCGAGGGGTTGAAGCCAATTGGGAATGTTTACTTTTTCTTGAAATATCAACAAAAACACCAGTAAGGTGTGGATAACTAGTAATAAATAAGAAACTAGGGTTTGAAAACGTGGCATTTTTAACGGTCAATGTTAAGGTTTTTGTTGTAGTCAGACAGCCCAAAACGACTACAAGGGTTAGGCAATTAAGCCTGAGATTACTTTTCCAGCTACGTCGGTAAGGCGATAGCGGCGACCTAGGTGTTTGTAAGTAAGTTTTTCGTGATTAAGACCCATCAAGTGCAAAACCGTGGCATGAAAGTCGTTGATATGTACGGGGTCACGCACGATATTGTAGCCAAAGTCGTCGGTTTCGCCGTAAACAAATCCCGGTTTTACCCCACCTCCTGCCATAAAAGTACAGTAAGCACGAGGGTGATGGTCGCGGCCATAGTTGTCTTGGGTAGCAGTGCCTTGGCTATAATTGGTACGTCCAAATTCTCCTCCCCAGATAACAAGCGTTTCGTCGAGGAGGCCTCTTTGTTTGAGGTCTTTGATAAGGGCTGCCGAGGCACGGTCGGTGTCTTTGGCTTGTAGGGGCATTTCACCCACCATATTGCCATGTTGGTCCCAGCCTTGATGATAAAGCTGTACAAATCGTACTCCTGCTTCCGACAATTTACGAGCTAAGAGGCAATTGGCCGCAAAAGTGCCCGGGACGAGGCATTCGGGGCCGTACATCTTGATGATATGGTCAGGCTCTTTGGAGAAGTCGGTCAGTTCTGGTACAGCCGTTTGCATGCGGTAGGCCATTTCGTATTGTTGTACTTTGGCGTTGATTTCGGGGTCGCCAAAATCGTCAAAAGCCATGCTATTCAATTCTGATAGATTGTCAAGCATTTTGCGGCGAGCGGCGCGGTCGGTTCCAGCGGGGTCGTTGAGGTAAAGAATAGGCTCTTCTCCACTGCTAAAAACCACACCTTGGTGAATAGAATCTAAGAAGCCGTTGGTCCATAATTTGGAATAAACTCCTTGACCGTTGCCTTTCCCACGTGACAAAAGCACCGAAAATGCCGGTAGGTTTTTGTTTTCACTTCCCAGCCCGTAGCTTGCCCAAGCACCCATACTAGGGCGATTGCCTTGCTGCGCGCCTGTCTGCATGAAAGTAAGGGCAGGGTCGTGGTTGATGGCTTCGGTATTCATGGTTTTAATCATGCAAATATCATCTACGATGCCAGCGATATTGGGGAACAATTCGCTCATCCACATTCCTGATTGACCATATTGAGCAAACTGAAATTTAGAGCCCACCAAGGGAAATTTGGCTTGGTTAGCCGTCATTCCAGTGAGGCGTTGACCCATCCGAATAGAAGCAGGAAGCTCTTCGCCCGCCATTTTATTGAGCAAGGGCTTGTATTCAAAACTTTCGTATTGAGAGGGAGCACCGTTTTGAAATAGATAAATGACTCGTTTGGCTTTGGGTGCAAAATGCGGAATGCCCAACGGCAAGGTGTCTGAGTCGTCGCTGCTGCCTTTAAACAAATCTGGTACGAGCAGAGAGCCAAGGGCGACACTGCCGATGCCCGCCGTCATTTTACCCAAAAAATGCCGACGAGTGATGTTGAAACGGTTTTCTAAAAACTCTTTCATATCTTTTTATGGAATTGAAGTCATGGATGAAGCAATCAATTAGCGCATGATAGTCTCTTCGAGGTTGTACACCATCAAAATAGTTTGCATTAAAGCCGCTACAGAAGCTCGGTCAGGAAGACGACTTTGAGGTTTTTCGCCAATACTCAGCACTTTTGTCACCTTTTTGGGGTCTTTAGCAAAGGCCATTTTTTCTTCCTCAAAATATTTCTGAATTACCGAAAGCTCTTTGGATTGGGGCTGTCGGCACACGATTTGCCGGAATGCCTTAGTGATTTTATCTTCGGTAGAAGTTTTTTCGAGCGAGAGCTTCTCTGCCAATACCCGCGCAGATTCTTGCACAACGGGGTCGTTGAGCATAACAAGCGCTTGAAGGGGAGTATTGGTACGTGAGCGTTTTACTTCACATTGGTCACGGTTGCTAGCATCAAAAATCAACATAGTAGGTGGTGGTACAGTACGTTTAATGAATACATACATACCCCTTCGGTAGAGGCTATCGCCGTGGTCTTGGATGTAAGTTTTGAGAATTCCACGCCCTGACGTCGCCGATTCCCACAGTCCTTTGGGCTGATATGGTTTTACACTCGGGCCACCGATTTCTGGATTGAGCAGGCCGCTACTTGATAGTACCAAGTCGCGCACAAGCTCGGCCGACAGACGCATACGAGGCGAGTGAGCAAGAAACACATTCTCTGGGTCTTTGGCAAGATGGTCTTTGGTAATGCGTGATGATTGCCGATAGGTGGCCGACATTACGATTTGTTTTACGAGACGTTTGATATCCCAGCCGTGGGTACGAAAATCTACCGCTAACCAGTCTAGCAATTGGGGATGAGAAGGCAGTTCTCCTTGCATTCCAAAATCACCGACGGTTTTGACGATACCGCGCCCAAAAAATTCTTGCCACACCCGATTTACAAATACCCGCGCTGTAAGAGGATTTTTGGGGTCGAGCATCCATTGAGCCAATCCCAAACGATTTTGAGGGTATTTTTTTGGGTTAAAAGGGAGAATAAAATTAGGCATATTGGCGGCTACTACATCGGTAGGCTGATCGTAGTTGCCTCGGTTGAGGATGTGGGTAGGGCGCAGTGTATCAAGGTCTTGCATTACCATTACTAGTACTGCGGCAGTATCAGTCTTGTTCACAAACTTCAAGATGTCTTTTACATCTTGGGTTGTGATTTTCATGTTGGGAGGGTCGGCAAAATTGGCGTCGATGGTACCAAAAAGCCCTTTTTCTGGTACTTGATTAAAAAACGCAAAAGCACTATAATAATCCTTCTGTAAGATAGGGTCATATTTGTGATCGTGGCATTTGGCACACTCGTAGGTAAGCGCCAAAAAAGTCTTGCCAAACGTATTGGTGCGGTCGGTGACATACTCGATGCGGTATTCTTCATCAATGACCCCGCCTTCTTGGGTGATTTTATGATTTCGATTAAAGCCCGTTGCTAGCATAATTTCTTTGGCAGTAGGGTCATCATAGCGTTTACCTTGCTGACGAAGTAGCAAATCGCCCGCCAACTGCCAAGTGAGGAATTTGTCATAGCCATAGTTTTGATTGAAAGCATGAATCACCCAATCGCGCCACGGCCACATGGTACGCAGGCCATCGTCTTGGTAGCCGTGTGAGTCGGCGTAGCGAGCGGCATCTAGCCAAGGAATAGCCATTTTTTCTCCATAATGCTTACTTTTTAGAAGCTCGTCAACCGCTTTTTCGTAGGCATTTTCGGATTTATCTTTCAAGAAACGCTCTTGCAACTCTAAGCTAGGAGGCAAGCCAGTAATATCAAGAGCCGCTCTTTTGAGCAGACGTTCTTTGTCGGCTTCTTCGTTGGGTTCGAGGCCATTTTCTTCCATTTTGGCCAATGTAAAATAATCAATCTCATTTTTGGGCCATGAGTCTTCACTTACTTTCGGAAGTTTGGGACTAGTAGGGGCAATAAATGCCCAGTGAGGTTTGTATTTGGCTCCTTGTTTTATCCATTTTTCAATGAGCGCGATTTCGTGGTCACTGAGCTTGAGATTAGATTCGAGAGGAGGCATGATTTCGGCCGTATCTTTCGTAACGATTCTCAACCAAACTGCCGATTGGTCAGGTTTGCCGGGTACGATAGCGTGAAGTTTGGGATTGTCTTTCAGGGCTGCGTAAGCGGCAGCTTCGGTATCAAGGCGAAGATCGGCTTCGCGTTTGTTGGCATCGGGGCCGTGGCATTTAAAACAGCGATCCGAAAGAATAGGCCGAATGTGGTAATTATAATCTACCTCATCGGGAATCGCTGCCGCAGAGGCGTTTCCTCGATTGAGAAAGCAAGCAGTGGTGATGTAAGAAACAGCCACTACAATAGCTACTAAAAGCTTGTTTTTGAGCAAGAAAGAAATCGCTCTAGCAAAAGGTCTCACGTCAGTTAAGGGCAACAGTTTATAATAAGTGCAAATATATTTTAAAAAAAATTAAAAACTAATTTTTGCATAATTAGTGTGATTTTTTTGGATAATATTTGGATGGATACAGTCTTGTTATAAGTTACCAAAAATAATTTGGAATGATAGTTAACCTAGACAAAAGTGAGTTGACTTAGAGGGAGAGCATCGTGGTGCACAAGATAAATTTTAAGCTTGTCGAGTGGATTTTCTAATCACTAGTTTGGCATCTAAGGTATGAGTTTCGGGTATAAAATGGGTTCCTTCATTAAGTTGACGAATCAGCAATTCGGCCGCATGACGGCCTATCTCATGGAGAGGCTGTACAACGGAGGTCATCGGAGGTGTGATGAAAGCACTATGAGGGGCATTTGAAAAACCAACCAAAGAAATATGCTCCGGAATCTTCATTCCATTTTCTTGAATGCAGATTAAGGCTTCGATGGCGGTTGGATCATTGACGGCAAATAGCGCATCAGGGCGATTGGTCTGGTTGAGTAGCGCTTGAGTGTACATTCGTGTTTTGCCTTCTTCAAAATTGCAAGGCATTATCAAAGATTCCTCAATTGGGAGCTGATAAGCTTTCAACGCATCCAAATAGCCATTGAGCCGGTTGCGACCCATGGTCAGATTTTGGGGGCCTGCAAGGTGAGCTATCCGACGACAACCCGTGTGAATTAAATGTTCAACGGCCATAAATGCCCCTTGATAATCATTAACCATCACTTTGGAGCCGGGTAGTTCGTCCACAATTCTATTAAAGAAAACGATTGGAAGTCCTTTGCGTTGGGCGGATGTAATGTGCCCATAGTCGTTGGTTTCTCGGGTAATGGCCAAGATGAGGCCTTCTACTCTGCTCGACATCATAGCCTGTAGATTATGCTTTTCAATCTCCAATGATTCCGCAGATTGCATGATCATAACCTTATAGCCTTCTGCATTGGCTACTTCTTGAATGCCAAGTATGACATTAGGAAAATAAGCATGCACAAACTCTGGCACCATCACTCCAATAATATTGGTTTTGTTTTTTCGTAGACTTGTCGCAATTGTATTGGGCTGATAATCTAGCTCTTGTGCTAACTCTAGCACAGCTTTCTTCGTCTCTGGGTTTATATCGGGGGCATTGCGTAATGCTCTTGAAACAGTCGAGATAGAGACGTTGAGTTTAATAGCGATGTCCCAAATGGTTGGTTGTTTGTTTCTCATATATAAGCTTAAACAAAGGTATTAACATCTCCATTTTTGCACTTTTTGTAGGCATTAAGGTTGAGACGATTGTTTTTGTTTCTTCTTCTTTTAGCGTTGGTAGTTCATACTTTCGATTTAGCTCTTTAAGAATTTTTCTCCAAATTAATTCTTCAGTAGAATTTTCGGCAACGTTTCCGATAACGTTTTTTCACAAAAAAAACTCTGAAATAGTCAATTTCTCTTGACTACAGTGATTGTTTTCCTATAACTTCAGCAACAAGCTTTGTAGTTAATCCCCTTTTCAGAGTGGATTATGTAAGGGAGAAATACAATGGCGAGAAAGTGAAATTTAATGAATTTTTATAATTATTCCAATTTGAAATGTATATGAATAAACTTCTAAACCCTGCAGTGTATCTGCTTGTACTAATTGGCGCATTAGTGACCCAAGCACCTTTGTGGGCGTGGGCAGGAGGTTTTGAGCCTTCTAATGCGATTTCTGTCAAGGGAGTTGTATCTTCCGAAAATGGTGAAACTCTTCCGGGAGTGAGCGTAACAGTCAAAGGAACCACCATCGGTACCACTACCAATGCTAGTGGAGAATACAGCCTGAGTGTTCCTAATAGCGATGCTATTTTGGTGTTTAGTTCGGTAGGATACGATAAGCAAGAGATAGTTGTAGGAGGTCAAACGACTGTCAATGTGGTGCTAAAAAGTGATGTGAAAGCTCTGACGGAGGTCGTAGTAGTAGGCTATGGTACTCAGCAGCGAAAAGACCTTACGGGTGCTGTAGCTTCTATAAAGGGCAAAGAACTTGAAAATGTACCAGTCAGGGGGCCACTTGAAGCGCTACAAGGGCGGGTGGCAGGAGTACAGATTGTGCAAAATAGCGGCTCTCCCGGTGCAACACCTAACGTAAGGATTAGGGGTGTTACTTCTTTAAATGCTGGCAATGACCCCCTTTATATTGTAGATGGAGTGCCGATTACGGGAGATATTAATGTGGTCAATCCCAATGATATTCAGTCGATAGAGGTACTCAAAGATGCTTCAGCTACGGCTATTTATGGGGCGAGAGGTGCAAACGGAATCATTATCGTAACTACAAAGCGCGGTAAGTCAGGCAAAACCAGTTTTAATGTGAGTGCCTATACTGGCATAATGGATGTGCGTCGACAAATTCCGATGTTAGATGCATACCAAGAGCGAGATTATATCTTGAATGCCAACGCCAACGCAGGTACAGCGGAGGTACGCTTAGGACTAGATACACTTTTTAGAGACGGCAAAGCCGTATATAATACCAATTTGCAAGATGAAATGTATCGGCAAGGTGCTATCTCCAATTATGAGCTATCATTGAGAGGAGGAAATGACAAAACAACTTACGCGGCAAGTTTGGGGTATTTTAATCAAAAAGGAGTCGTAATAAGCTCAGGATTTGATACCTACAGAGGTCGGTTTAGTATTGACCATCAGGCGTCTAATCGCCTTAAAACAGGAGCCAATATTTTATTGTCAACAGCCAAAAGAGACAGGGTGCCCGAAGGAGACGACCTCAATGCGGTGATTACCAATGCCATGAGGATGCTGCCTTTTTCGCCCGTTTATGGCGCTGATGGTAATTATACTTTTGTTGATCAAATCCAGCGACCCAATCCCGTTGGGCTAGCCAACCTCACTTCATGGTTTACAATCAACAATCGCTTAGTAGGAAATATATACGGAGATTATGATATTGGAAAAGGCTTGAGTTTTCGCTCCACTTTAAATATCGATTATTCGGGAACGCGCGACGAACGCTTCACGCCTAGTAGTATTCAAGGAGGTGCAGCACGCCCCGCCACTGCTTCGTACGGGGATGTATTTACTTGGATTAGCGAAAATACCCTTAATTATGCCCAATCCTTCGGTAAGCATAGTGTATCGGGCTTGCTTGGTTATAGTGTTCAGGCTTCCAAAATCTTTAATCTTTCGGCGGCGGGAAATCAAGGTGCTACCGACAATATCACTACCCTAAATGCCGCTGCCACTCCTACGGCAGCCTCAAGCAGTAAGTCTTCGTGGGGATTGGTCTCATTTTATACGCGCTTCAATTATAGTTTCAATGATAGATATCTCATCACTGCTACCCTCCGTCGGGATGGTTCCTCTCGGTTTGGTGCCGACAAGCGTTATGGTTTGTTTCCGTCGGTGTCGGTGGGTTGGAGATTGTCAGAAGAGTCTTTTATGCGAAATTTGACATTTATCAATGATTTGAAAGTGCGAGCAAGTATTGGGGTGGTTGGCAATCAGTCGATTAGTGATTTTGGCGCGCAGGGTTTGTATAGCACAGGAAGCAATTATGTAGGTAAAGCGGGTATTGCTCTTTCGGCGATTCCTAATCCTAATCTGAGTTGGGAGTCAACTACTCAATCCGATGTTGGGGTCGATTTTTCGTTGTTTAGTAATCGCCTCCATTTTACGGCAGATGCCTATTTAAAAAAGACCAAAGATTTACTTTTACTCGTAAATCTACCGACTACTTCAGGGTTTAGTTCTGCGTTGCAAAATGTTGGCGATACCCAAAATAAGGGTTTAGAGTTTAGTATTTCTGCTCAGAATATTACGGGGGCGGTGAAAGGATTGAAATGGAATTCAAGTTTCAATATTTCATTCAATCAAAACAAAATCATAAAACTCTCCAACAACAATGCCGATATCATCCAGACAAGTTCGGATGCTACTTTCTTCAGTACAAGTCCAGTGGGAATAGGGCGATTGGGCCAGCCTATTGGTGTTTTTTATGGATATGTATACACAGGTAGAGTATATGCTACGACCGATGAAGCCAAGGCTGCTAATATGAGAGATGGTAGTCCTACAGGGCCTTTATATGTGGCTGGTGATATGATTTATAAAGATTTGAACGGAGATGGGGTTATCAATGACGCCGACAGGACGATAATCGGGAATGCGAATCCTAAATTTATCGCCGGGCTAACCAACAATGTTACGTTCAAAAACTTCGATTTATCAATCTTTCTACAGGCTTCGTATGGCAATGATATCTACAACCAAACCCGA
>VFQN01004199.1_pt1 | contig 19327 bp, 29 predicted proteins | sample 3512371 | NCBI WGS metagenome assembly VFQN01 (sample SAMN10412370, study PRJNA504923) | tailings metagenome | isolation source: Replicate 2 from Balatoc abandoned mine | place: Philippines: Itogon, Benguet | collected 2017-08-28 | reverse complement strand
CGCCATCAGACAGTGGAAGTCCGCCGGATGTGTCAGAGCTGCGGGTGAGCGCGGGAGGGAAGGGCACAGGCGTGGGGATGGCCCTGGACCAAAACGCCTGGGGATAGTATTAAGTAGTGGCCTATCCGTACCGTTCGTGCATCCTGGCTGCTGGTACACCTTGAGCTCCTTCCGGCACTTGACGACCGGTTAGGCTCGGCAGCTTGAGAAATGTGCACCGTGTGCGCTGCATACGTGCGGGCAACATCAAGTACCCACGGACTGTGTGTTCTATCCTTCTATAACACAACACTACAAGGATCAGCCAACCCCTTAGAATCAGGATCAGCCAACCCCTTAGAATCAAGGTGCCCAGCCCTTCCCAGTAGACTCCTTGACGGGCGGCTTTCATATATACCCTTTCTCCCCGACTCCTTGACGGGCGGCTTTCATATATACCCTTTCTCCCCCGCCGTGCAGTTCTTATAAGCTACGCTGTAGTCCAGAACACGAGCAACACTCATGCCGTGGCGACCTAGCGGCGTGCGGTGCCGGTTGTGGCACCGAGAGTCAGAGCGGGGGGAGCAGCGGGGGATCAGTTCGGCTGCACCTGCTGCCGCGTTCTGCTGAAGATCGGGCACTTGCCGAACATGTGGGAAAGCCCAGGCCAGCAGGTAGTTCTGTACGCGTAGTGGCATGCTATTATGTTTCAAAGGCAGGTGCTTGTACCACATGGCTGCATACCTTTGCATATGCGCAGAGGGCTCGCTTGCACTTTCCCTTTTGGGGCCTTGTTAATTACCCTTCGGCGTATAGGCACACGTGGTTAGGTGTTGTGTTGACGCCGACTGGGCCCTCGCTTCGTCCGAGGCCCCCCAGCGACGGCATACATGCCACGTGCCGTGGTGCGCACGAACAGGAGGGGTGTGCAAGAGAAGTCCAGGGGGGCGGGCCAAGCAAGGGAGGACCTGGCTTTACCGTTGCCCCGCCAGTGCAGCCCTGTGTTGCTGAACGTTATCGGTGATGTGTTGTGGTGGCAGGTTCGATATGTACAGCACTCTCTTCGTACTCGCTGCAGGCGCTGGGTGAACAGTGGTGCACGTGGCGGCACCGTCACATGCCATGTACGCCGTCGGTGTACGGTGAATGTCCCGGACGGGCGCAAATAAGCGAAGTTGCGGCAGTTGGCGATCGACAGCGCGTTTAGCAGTCTTACAATACTTCAGCTGGTATGGTGTGACCACTTGACCTACTGGGCCTGACTGAGCTGGTGCACATTTTGCTGCACCGCACAAGTTGACAGTTTAGGACGGCGGGGACATGAGGTTCAATAACAGATACCACAACTTGCGTGGTGTGGTACTGAGGTTCGGCATGCAGCAGCCGTAGGGTGGTGGGGATGCTGCTGTGTGGAGCGCACGCGGCGTTTCACGGCTGTTACGGTAATGATCCCTGCCTGGGGCTCTTTCGGGACAGGTCGGTCTTGCAGACGGGCGTTGGGCTGCCCCGCACCACCTGCTTGGCGTGCGACACGTGCCCGTGCTGCCTCCTGGGCTAGCGGGACCTTTGGGGGCTTGCTGTGAGGCCGGATGCCCTGCATGCCACGTAGCGACTCCTGCGATGGCACGTGCTGCCGGGGCTGCCCTCAATGTTTACTTCAACGTATAACGGTAGTGACTTGCTTCACCTCCAACTCCACACGCACCCCAACCGTTGGCCTTCCCAGCCGTACGGTAGCTCAACCCCCAGCCGCCGGCTATGACCTACCCGCCTTGCGCCAGGGCCTTGCGCCAGGGCACAGGCCTGGCAGAGGCTCAGTCCAGCCAGCAGCCGCCAGGCTACCCGCGTGCAACTCACCCTTGCGCTGCAACATGCAGGCGTGACAAGCAAGCCTGTCACAGTGTTAGTCACGTAATCATGTGCTTTACATGGACATACATGCAGCGTTGTAGTCCTATCCTGGTACCTTGTCTGAGTCGCGTCTAAGGGTGTGACCCATGGGTCCGTGCATTGCGCATTTGTACCGAATGTTGCCGCACGGTCGCCGGTTTGAGATCTGCTTCGGCCATCGCGTCTAAGGGTGTGACCCATGGGTCCGTGCATTGCGCATTTGTACCGAATGTTGCCGCACGGTCGCCGGTTTGAGATCTGCTTCGGCCAGCGAAATTGTGTCCTGGTTACGCTTATATAACTGTCAAAGATGAGGCTTTCGCCCCTTTCGCAGCCTCACGCAGCGGCCTGCCGGTCCACGGTGCCGCTGTCCAAGCAGCGTCCTTTCGCGCGCCCTTTGGCCGCCACCACTCAATACACTAACGGTCTAAACATAACCGGTGGTTTGCAGTCCCGATGCAGTAGCGGCGGGAAGGAGGCCGCAAAAAACAATGCACCGCGGCGAGGCCGTCGCAAGGTTATACTTTGGGAGCCAGCCAAGCAGTCGATGTCACGACTTGCACTGCAAACATCGCGCGACAACATCCAGCTGTTTGACGACCTACGGGTGAGTCGGACTTGGACGACTCAAACGCCGCTACGCCGGGTGCGGGCCGTGCTGCTGGGTGAAGCTAATTATTCACGCACGGCGGTGCGCCTGGCCCGCACATGACCGCTAACCAGAGCGGTAATCGCCCATGTTTGCAGGGCAGGTGGGATGAGGAGTTCGCAAGGCGCAAGGAGCGGTGGTACCGGGACGGAGCAACCCAACAGCAGTCGTTCGAACAGGAGCAGGAGGATTTGATGTTCCTCATACAGCTTCACGATGTGCTGCTGGAGGGCATGGGCGGAACCCTCGCCCGCTTTCGCGCCTCCAGGGAGAAGGTGATGAGGTTGAGCAAGACGAGGAGGTGGGGAGAGCTGCTGTTGGAGCTGCGGAGGAGGCAAGGGGCGCTGCGGCGAGCTGCAGGCCGCTTTCAGGAGCTACTCTGGCCACAGTGCACGGTGAGTGGGGTGGTGTGCGTGGTGGTGGGAGCAGGCGGTGGGGGCAGGTGGTGGGGGAGCCGGTGGAACCCGTCGCATTGTCAGGGGCACGGACGACGGTGTTGCCAGGGACTGCCGTTGCTGCTCTTGCGGCTACCTTCCTACCACACCAGTACAGATGCGTGTAGGTGGGCGGAGCGGATGCGGGAGGCGGTGAGTCATGTGTGGCGCCGGTTGCACAGTTGGAATCACGGAGGGGGGCCAGCGCCACGGGCTGCTGCCGTTTCTGTATGTGCTGGTGGTGGTATGTTGTGGTGGTGATGAAGAAATGCATGTGTCTTCACACCGCAGGAGGAAGAGCTATCGGATGTGGAGGAGGGAGCAACTGGTACCGCCCAGGCGCCGCCCAAGCACCAGCAGCAGGTAGGAGGAGGGGGTACCCGGGCTGGTGGGCATGGCAAGGAGGGCGAGGTAGATGGTGTACTGCAGGAGCCACCTGGATGTATGCTACGCGCGCTACTGGGCCTGGAACTGGAACTGCAACGAGGGCCTGCCCTCGGGGACGGAGGGCGGGGGTGGTACTAGGGTACCGGTATGTATTGAGCACACGGCGCAAGGTGCGCGGGGGCTTACCTGCCGTATCAGTTACTTGGCCTGTGCCTTGTAACATATTATCTCAAGTTGCAAGCTGCCTGTGTCTTTTACCAAGAGCCGCATTGTGGCCCTGCAGGCCAAGAAGGAGGAGGAGCGGGCCGGTCAGCAGCGTGCCCCCGCGGCGGCGGTGGAGCCGGAGGAGCACGGCAACTACGGCAAGGTGTGCATTGGGTCCTAGTTCGCAAGCTTCCTGCTTTTGTGCACCCTGAACCGTGCCGTGTACGTAGTCTTATATACGTTTACCGGTACTGGCAACTCGTTTGCCGTGCAGCCGCGACAGGGACGGGGAGGGGTGCGTCCTGCCGCAAAGGAGGGCACGGCGCCTGCACGCAAGGTGCGTTTACGTTGGAGGGCCTTCCGTCCAACCATTACTAATCTGTTTATTAATGCGCCTGTGGTGCTGACCCTGCAACTTCCTAGTGTGCCACACAGCCCCATGAGGACACGGTGGCTTCACGAACCCTAGCTTCCTGTCGTACCGTTCACGGTGGTCTCCCGTAGCCCCTGGGCAGTCGGCCCCGGCGCCCCGCCCTAGCTTACTGTCGTACCTTACGAACATGTGCGCTCCTCACACGACTGGCCCTTGCCTGCAGGCGCCGGCAAGGGGCCACGGGCGGAAGCGCCGCTCCACCAGCATGCAGGACGTGAAGCCAACGCAGGTGGGCAGGCACTTCACCCACAGCACGTGCTTCCCCCATCGGACGAGGTACCGGTACTTGCTCCTGTAGAGCCGGCCCCAAGTTCTATCTGGGGCTGCGGCACCGTACCTGCCTCTCGTTGCGCTGTCATAGTGAATGACAACACGCGGCCGCGTCCGCTGAATAAGTACGGAGGCCTAATCTCTGTGTCGACCTGTATCCGCAGGTACTCGAGCTGAACGACAGCGAGGAGTCCCTGGCCCCCAGCGAGGACGACGAGTGAGCAACGGTTGGCGATGCAGGTGAGCCTTGGGGGTCTCTGTTCGGTGGAAGCGGTTGACTTGGGCAGTACTTGCAACATTTACCGTAGCTATTGCGATGCGGGTATGCCAACAGACAGCGACGAAACGGAACTTACATAGTTACATACCTCCCGATCTTGTCTTAGGCATCCTGCTCTACCTTCTGGCGCCCACGTGCGGTACCCTACCGGGCATGTACTAAGGACCCACCTCCCTTCACGTACGGACCATGACACAGGCGGAGAGTGGCTGCTTGGCGTTGCAATACCTGGAGCGCATTCCACGAAGGAGCTGCAGCTTGAGCGTGTGCTTTACGGAGCCGCTGGCCTGCAAGTTAATGGCGATGTACTTGAGCTGTGGGTAGTGGGCAGGGGGCGTTGGGCGTGCAGTGCGGACTAGCAGGCATGCAGCGTGGCTCTAAGCAAGCAGTAGCAGTCAGCTAAGCGTAAGCAGGTTGTAGGGGAGGTGCGTGCCTGGGGCAAGGCGGGCGTTGCCTGATGGGCGACGTTGTGTGAGGCCTGTAGGCGCTTACCGGGCAGGTGGCTTAACGGTGCATGCGCAAGTGGCAAGGCGTGGCGTGTGGGGCAGGTCACATGTGGACCGTCGTAGCTTTTGCGGTTGGCGGCATTCAGGATGGCCACACGTTAGTGTTCATGCATTGTTACCAGGTGTTACACAAGCTACTTCTTCGCCGCCGGTAGCGCTACGGTTGCACGTCCGTCCCCTGCTGCTGCCTGCTGGTAGCGCCTGGGCAGGAGAGCAGCCGAGGTGCTGTTACCGGTATTTGCAGCTGCCGCTTGTAGCATGCCTCGACTGGATTCTTTTCTATTTGAGACCATAACTGCAGCAGGCGTTGCGTGGGCGTGTGGCCGGTGCAGCGGGTGAGTTAAGGAGGCAGGTGCAGGCGTGCAGCAGGTGTGAACTGAAGGGAGGAAGGGCCACCATGTGCCCTACCGGCTTACGGCACGTGAACTGACCATGTCAATCCGTAAGAAAGCTCTGATCTTTTGCAGACAACCCTCCCTCTCATGTAGCGGTTGACTCTATCGGTGACTTCGCGCCAATTGCTAGGGCACTGAATCTTGGAGCACTTTTCTTCAGGGGAGCGCTTTTGTTGTTTTAGCCTTGTGCGACCCGACTGCCATTAATTGTACAAATAGAGATATGTCACATTTACAGTTCGGAATGAGGCTTTCGCCCCTCTCACAGCCTCACGCTGTGGCCTGCCGTCGTGGCCATGCGCTTGTATGCGCGGCACCAAGGGCCGCATGCAATCCCAGGCAGCAGCTTCAGCCCGCAACAATTAGCATGAGTAGATGCTGGCTGGTTGCGCAGGTGCGATGCAGCAGAAGCGGCGACATGGAGGGCGGCAGTCGGTCGAAAGAAGCCGGGGACAGCCCCGTTCCGCGCGCGTCTGGGCAGCAGCAGGCGGTAGAACTCCTATCGTCACTTCTGCAGGATTCTCTAAATTCCCAGCAGCAGACCCAGGTGTGCTGGCTGTGAGACCCACGCTGGGACTAGGGTTTTGCTTGACGTGGAGAGCAGGTTTCCAGCGCACTACTTCCATCGTGCTTGTTTGCCGCTGGCGCCAGATACCGTCAAGCCGGCCGCCTGGGTACGGATTAATGCGCATCAATGTTGCTGTTGCTTAAGCAGACATGTTCACAACCCTACACAGGCCCTGGTGAGGGTGCTGATGGAGCGCCAGCATGCCCATGGGCAGGAGGCAGCGGCGCACCAGCAGCCGGACCAGCTGCGGGCCCTGATTGCGGCAGCACTGGCGGGACAAAATGCAGAAATGGTGAAAGCCCTCAGCGGCCTTACCGGGGCACTGCAGGAGCAGCAGGCGCGGCAGGAGGCGAGGCACCAGCAGCTGCTGGAGGTACTGACACGCCTGGTGGAGCAGCAGCAGCAGCAGGGGCAGCAGCAGGAGGCCCTGCAGCGACAGGAGGGGCTGCTGCGCCAGGTGCTTGACGCCGTGTCGCGCCAAAAGGCACAGGAGGCACAGCCCCCGGCTGTGGCAGAGGTCGCACCTGCTGCCTCTGAGGTGGTAGTACGGCCGGAGAAGGGGACCAGGCAGCAGGAGCGAATCGAGCTGCTGGACTACGTTCGTGTTGTGAAGGACATGGACGATGACACCATGCCCAATGGGACGGAGGGGCTGGTGCTGGTGTCGGAGGTCGGGGGCAGGCATTTCAAGGTGAGCGCAAAACAGTAAAGGTTACGCTGCTGCTTGCCATGCAGGGCTAACGTACGGTATACTGCTGCAGGCCTTCACCGGTACGAAAGCAACTGACCGCCAGATGCTAGTCATTGTTCATCTACCGTTGTACCCGTACAAGGGGGGTCTAGCTGTTGGCTGCTCCGGTATGCACGACAGCGACTGAGCCGTTGCTTATTCCACGGTCGGCCAGGTGTGGTTCCAGAACGACTCGTCTCATTGCCTTGTTGTGGAGGTGTTTCACATTTTAACACGCCTAAAACAAAGGCGTTGTCGAGCGGGACTGGTTCACAAGCTGTGGCTGTGTGCTCGCTAGTGACGACTGGGCCGTTGCTCGCCGCCATTGCCCCCAGGTGTGGTCCCTGGACGACCCGTCCCGGTGCGGCTGGCTCTGGGATTTCCAGCTGGAGAGGATTCCGGACGAAGGCTTTCCCAAGACCGCTATCCCGGTGTGTGGTTCCAGGCTGATGACGTATGTAACAGCAAAGGCGTGTGCGGTAGCATGGTGCATCACTGTTACGCTGGTCCACCTCGTGCCGTGACATCGCCGCCCGCTCCTGCCTGGTGGCTATGGTTGTGCGGATACCCCTGGTCGAGTAGTTCCTCGCTTTCGTTATGTCAAACATCGTAGACAATTGGTCAACAAAGCTCAGGGCGATCATTATGGTGTGGATGTGACAGTACACCGTTGCTGCCGCGTCCCTCCATCAGATACCGAGCGACGGGGACACATGCGGAGTGCCCGTGACCCGCTTCACCGCCGCCCCGGGCATGCTGGTGCGCAAGGGTTCTTACGTCCACCTCGATGCACTACAAATGGCGTTGTTTACTGAGGTGCGTGGGGCACCAGCATGGCGGTATTTGGAGCGGAGTTGACAGAGGGGCACACGTGCAGATGAATTTACAGTGCACAACTACGTCTCGGGCTGCTTGCTAGGCTGCAGCTGTCAGTCATGCGCCCTTGCGTTTGGCTGCTTGCTAGGTAGGCTGTACGCACTCCTTTGCAAGGCACCCGTCAATCTTGCCGTTGGCTGCCAGGGATCAAGGCGCGGATGTCATGCTGCCTTACAGGCCCACTGGGCAAAATGAATGGTGCCTTCCGCCCGCTGTCCACCTGTCCATTGCAACTACCCATATGCCACACAGGTTGGGGTCATCCGGCCCAGCTACGGCATGGGCGACAAGTGCCTGGTAATGTGGGGTAGCGGGTGGGAGGAGGAGTACTGCACGGGCAAGGGCAACTGCTTCGAGCTGGTGCATCTGGAGGTGTCGCCCACCAGCGGGGCACCAGTGGTGGGGGAGTGGACGCCATACACGATGATTAAGAAGCAGCTAGGGAGCAAGCTGGAGGAGTTCAAGCGGCCCTGGCACCTGCTGGGACCGCCACGGGAGTTCGAGACCGAGGGCGGTGTGGCAGTGGAGCGCGGCACCCACTGGACGTACGGCAGGGCGGACCCCGGGGTGGGCATCTTGAACACGGAGGACGGCAGCAGCACGCAGCCGCGGCAGCGGGGTAAGCACGTAGGGTACGGCATGACATTGATAAGCTGGCGCACCGCTTCGTATGCACTTTTACTCAAGCCACCCGGCTTGGGTACCAAATGTGAGTACGTGCCTTTGCGTATCTAGTGCAGTAAACCTGTCAACCGTCACCCTCATGCCACGCAACGTGCTACCATAATGCGCCGGCAAGACCCTTGCTTACACGGTGTCACCGTTTATGCCGCAGGCTTGCTCCCGGTGCGGTGGCCCGACGGCCAGCTAGTGCACCACCGCGCTTCTCCTATCGACGGCTACGACCTGTGCTATTCGGCACGGCCCGGGGACCCCGTCACCCTGTTCACGGCGCGGCAGGGGCTGAGGGTGGAGATGGGAGTGGGCGTCAGGGGCACGCTCGACAAGCCCCTGCGGCTCCGCGACCATAGTGTCGAGTGGAACGTGATCAGCGACGAGAACGTTGCCGGCCGCCGCTATCACGATTACCTGATCATGAGCCACGGGTCCGAGCGCCTGCTGAACGAGTGGCAGGACCAGGGGAGCTCCCCTGGGCAGGACGGGTCGCCATTGTCGGGCACTCTGGAGGTAAGCGCTTGGCGGTGGCAATTACTGGGCAGTGTTTGCGGGGCAGAGGGCTTGGTTGTTCAGCGGGCGGGGACCGGCACATACACCGACGTGTGCGGGCCCGTGACAACGGCGGGGAACGGCGTGAGTTGGTGTGTAGGCAGGCCAGGTGGGCTGCAGCATGCCGTACACCGGTGTAGGGGTGTACGTACGGCAGCTCGGCCAAGGACACGGTGGAAGCGGCAAGCGCATAGGGCCACATGCGGCCTACCCTGGTGTGTGACCCACAGTGCGGGCAGCAGACCGCTGCTGCTCCGTATGCAAGCAACTGATCAGCTGTCGCCGCTGTCCTAGCCACATGTTCTGTGGTGACTCGCAAGGCGCCGCCCGTGCGCACCAAGCAACGACGACGTTTCCCAACTGAGTCAAGTCCTTTGTGTCCCCGTTCGTTCGTTCCCCTTGCAAACAGTTCGCCGAGCTGCAGTAAGGCCTCTCCCAGAGACGCCCTGCATCACAGTGGAGGGAATATTGCGGTGCTGAGGAGGCGGATGGTAGACGGCCTGGCACAAGAGGCAAGCGGCGTTGGACGGCGGGAGCGGCAGCCGCAGTAACTAGCGCCTGCGCTTGGCTGCTACGCATTGTATCAATTAGCTGCCTTGCGCACTCCTCACTGGCTTGAGTGGGCAACTGTGACTGTATGTACTTCACCATTCTTACGCTGTATCATTGGGGGATGCAACGCGAGGTCCCGAAGGTGGGGCCGAAGCGGACACTTGTACTCAGGACGTGCCCACGTGGGAAACTGTCATCGTACCGTAAGCTGCTGCGGCACGCAAGGGGTCCGATAGGCAGCGGTCGAAAGCGGTACAGCTCGGGGACGGTGCCATCGGTGTAACGCTCGGACACTATGGTGTGCGTCGGACCCCAACACCGGCACGTGCATTCCATGGGCACACCTTGCGGCTGCATGGCAGTCCTGTTTAAGTCCATGCTCGTGTTCTGCCTCAGTTCTGCTGGGCAGTGCTAGGCGTTGGGTCGCGGCAGTTTGTCAGTTGCGATTTTGTCTGGTAGTTGTCGAGGCTTGCCTTGCCATTGGTCGTACTGGTGTTGCTCTCGACTGAGTCTCAAGTGCAAGTTAACAGGGTCGCTGGGCCTCTGGCCCAGCGCCCCAGAACGTACCACGCATGCTCTTCTGCTCTACGGCAATGGTGTTTTCGGGTAGCTACGTTGTGTAGGATGGGCAAGGCTCCTATCTTCCTGAGGAAAAACTCATATTTTTCGTTTAGAGCAACTTTGACCGCCTTGACCAGGCCCTTAATTAATTCACCTGAAGGTGCAAGTGTGTGCAATGTGCTGCTCTCATTGTGCTGCACCTACTGGTGCATCTCCCGTCCCCAAACGCCCTCCCCATCGTAAGATGAGCACAGCCACCTTGGGATGTTTTTCGAAAAAATGAAACAAGATAGGAGCCTTGAGGATGGGGGAGACGTAGGGCCGCGTCCGGGACCCCCATGTAACACGTAAGCGACGCAACGTCAGACCGTCCTTTCCCTTGTCTACCATACCAGCCACCTGTACCAGTGCCAGCCAGTACTAGCAAGCATCTGCTACGCTCACAAACCCTTGTCAGGCCTGGTCAGCCGAGCAAGCCCGCACGCAGCTGGGGCATGCTAGTAACAGCATGGCGAAGTGGTGAGGTACGTACAGCGTACGTAGCGGGAGGCGTACGTAAGGCGCTAGGCTGCTGCCACTGCCAGCCCGGAGTACCCCAGCCACGACCCTTGCGCCCAAGTCCGACCCCAGTGCCATTGCCGTGCCAGTCCAACATTTGGGCCTGACATGTGAGGTACTGGGCTAGTGCGCAGTATGCTTCGCCGTATAAGATGGCAGTTGAGGACGACGGGGACGTGCGGTTACATGTAGGGCAAGATTGTGTGGTTACGAGGTTGGGCGTGCAGCAGGCGTGGGGTGGTGGGGAATCAGGGGTCCAAGGTGTTCCGCCCAGGACTTTGGCAGGTAGATCGCATTCATGACATAATGCCACGCATGCTCTGCAGTCTGCAACCAATATACCGTACCTGCCAAGGGAGCTGCCCCTGGTACAACCAGGTACAACCAAAGATGTGGAGCCACCACCGCCCGCCCGCCCACGCCCAGCTGAGCAGCCGAAGTAGCGTGCCTAAGCAGCTACGCCCGCACGGGCATGGCGGCATTGCATGTTCCTTGCATGCCACGGTCACGGTATGGTCGCCTGCTTGCTGCACCTCCTCACTAGCGCGCTGGAACCCTGAGGTGGCTTCACCGCGCACACGCTCGCCAGCTCCACGGCTCGCGCACACGTGTCTCACGTCCCTCACGCCCCACTTCCGCCACCCCACCACCACCACCCCAACGTCGACAGCAGCCTCCTGCCAACAGCCCACCAGCTCCCCTCCTCCCTCAGCCCCCGCAGCCACACCACCACCTCCGGGGCGGAAGGCGGCAGCAGCGACTCCTCCCACTCCGCAACCGCCAGCGCCCGTGCCACCTCCCTCGGACCCGCCGGCGCCCCGTGTGCCACCATCCACTTCAGCACGGGCAGGGGGCAGTCACGCCCCACAGCCTCCCACAGCACACCCTTACCCCACGGCACCCCCAGCTGCCTTAGGCACTCCAGGGTGGCCAGGTCTCCGTTGAGGGCAGCGGGCAGGTAGGGGTCCCCGTGCCACTCCCACGCCCAGTAGCCCTGCTCGCTAAGCCACTCCACCAGCGCGCAGCACCCCCCGTGCACGGCGGCGTCCAGGGTCCTGGGCGTGATGTTGCACCCCAGCTGCTCGTGCAGGTACCTCACCAGGGGCAGGTTACCGCGCACTGCCGCAATATCTATGCATTTCTGGCGCCGCCAGCAGCTGTTCCCTCCACCGCTGCCCCGCCTTCCTCCAAAAGCCGTCCACCATTCGCCTCGGTCAGCAGCTGCACGGCCGCCAGCAGCTGCGCCTCGCTGCCTGCAACCCCACCTCCAAACCCACCCCCTTCACACCCTCCATCCCTGCTGCTGCCCCACCCGCTGATCCCACTGCCGCTGCTGCTGCTGCTGCTGCTGTCCGCACTCCCATACGCCGCATCCGGCCTTGGGCCCCGAGCTAAAGCCACCGGCCAGGACGACACCAGCGTCCTGGCATCGCCCCCAGGGCACCCCGCCTCACGCAGCAGCCACCGCAGCATCCGTAGGTCCCCACGCCGTGCCGCCAGCAGAAAGCACTCCGCCCCCACATAACCCCACACGCCCTGCCTCCCGTGCGGCCCAAGTTCCTGCAACAGCTGCTGCAGAAGCCACTCGGCCTTGGCAATGCTGCCGGACGCAACTGCAGCAGATAGAGCCGCCAGCTGTGTAGACAGCAGCCGCCACTGCTGCTGCAGGTCATCAGCACCCCTGCCGTGCGACGCCTCCACCTGCAACCGCTGCACCGCCTCCAAACACCCCGAGCACGCAGCTGCCACAACGGTGTACGGGTGCGGCGGCCCCATGCCCCGCCGCAGCATCCACTCGATTGTTGACACGCTGCCGCTCGCGGCCGCGAGCCACAGGTTGTACCAGTGCCGGTGCGCATCTGGGGCCGTAGGAGGAAGGGGAGCAGCGGAGGCGGGTGAGGGAGGCGGTGCAGGGAGGCTGCACCCAGCGTGGTCCACCAGCCAGTCCAGGACGTCCGTGCCCGACCCGTGGGCCAGAGCCGCGGCTAGGACGCTCAGGAGGTGCTGCTCCAGTGCTCCGGCAGGGGCAGATGGCAGGGTAGGGCCGTGCTGGTGCAGCCACACCAACCGGGGGAGGTCCCCGGCGCACACTGCGGCAATCGCGGTCCCCGCGTGGAGGCAGCACACGTGGCCATGCTTCGCCATGAGCCACTGCATCTTGCTGATGGCGTCGGTTGACGTTGGGGACTGGGCTGCAGCGCGGAGCAGGCCCTGGCCATCAGTCAGGGACATGGGCAGGTGCGGGTTCCGGAGCAGCAGCTGCCATGCAGCCTGGAAGCTTTCCAGGTCGCAGTGCTGGGCGGCTGCTAGCAGGGTGGCACGGGCATCGAAGGGACACCCGCTGTGCAGGAGCCATGGCAGCAGGTGGGCGTGGCCCTCCCGCACCAGCACCACCCCGACGTCCAACCCGCTGTGGCTGACACGGTAGTGCCCAGACTGCAGCAGCTCGGGGAAGATGCACTGCTGCACCATGCCCCACACCGCAGCCAGGTTGTACTCGCTGCCGCTGGCAGCTGCTGCGCACATTGGGAGCAGCAGCCTCATCTTAAAAGACAGCTGCTTTAGGGCCTCGGGCCCGTACCGCTCAAACCACGGCACAACGTGGGGGGGCAGCGGCTGGCTGAGGTGCGCTGTGCAGTGGTGTGGCGAGGACAGCGCAGCTGCAATGGGCTTGCAGGTGGTGCGGCAGCTGCATGCCTGCTCGTTTAGCGGCAGCCACCGGAAGACGTGCAGCAGAAGCTCTGTTGGTAGGTACTGGCCGTCCTGTTGCTGCTGCTGCTGCTGCTCCAGCTGCTGCCCTCCTTGGCTGTGCTTTTCATGACGTGACGAAGTGGCATCGGTGACAGCTTCTGCCTGCGTGCCTCCTCGCGGCGGCAGGGTGCACATCTGCGGCAAGGCGTTGGAGGCAATATGTGTTAGGACTCGTGGCGGGATTTGCGAAAGGGGCTAGCAGAGCAGTTGGTTTTCCCCAGGCAAAAAAAGGCATGCCCTTCATCTCAGGCAGTGCAGCATGAGGGTCTTGCCTGGTATGCCTTGCATTGATATGGTGTACGGGCTTCAGTGGCATCCGGGGCTTCCGTGCTCATCCCGTGGGCAAACCCGCCTTGCTTGGCACGGCTCCGGCGGGGACACGTTTCCCGCAGCTCCTAGGCGTGTCGAAGCCGCTTCTCAAGGAACATTGTCCTTTGTTGAAGCGGTGGGAAGGCTGATCACCAACGGATGGGGCTACAACGCGAAAGCCAAGAAGACGCAAAGGGAGAGCCTGGCCGCCGTGGGTCAGACCAAAGATTCTACTTGCAACCGTGTTATAATATAGTACTGCGCAGCTCAAGTTGACATCTACGAGCATACTGCAAAAGATGACTGCATCCAGCGATCCTGGCGCCAAACAAGAAACAACAACCAACGGTGCCTGAGCCCGAAAGGCTACACGTCTCACTGTTGTTATACAAATTACGTTTCATACAACACGTGCATGCTTACTGCTCACTGCCGTGGTAGCCGCAGTAGCAGCAAACAGTCTGAGAAGGAGAAGACATAGAAAGCCAAAGCACTCTCCTTCACGCCAACGCAGCCAGCGTATGAGCCCTACTATGCTTTTACGTGCGGAGACAGGGTCTGAAGGAAAGGCGTTTCACTACGACGTTTGCCATGGGAGCAGGGGCCCTGTCCACCGAGGTGACATCAGCGTTGGCTGGACAGCAGCTGAACTACGTCAACAGGTTGCAACATGTGGGGGGACAACTACTGCATATCAGCAGAACAGCAGCGGTATGTCCGTGCAGCTCAGGCAATTGTACGTAAACACGTGTACACTTGAACTGAGGGTGGCTGTCTCCCCTGGTGGCTGTGGCGCCTCGGTCCCAAGAGCGAGTGCACAGGTGGGAAGAGCAAGGCGCTGCGTGTGGAAGGGATTTTGCCGCCCAGCTGCCTTAGCTCACAGGATTTCGGGCACGCATGTTGCAACGCTGCTGCACCACTTGCCTGCTGTGCTTTAGCGGTTTACAGCCTGCATGCGTTTGGAAAGCGACTCGAGTGACTCCCGTTTCCTGTGACGCTCACTCCGCTTTGTCAGGGGTGCTTCTTCCTACGCAACAACAAGCCCTGCAATGCAGACTATTATCTGCAACCCATACCACTCAACGGTACCGTCTTATAACGCATTAAATGCCCGCCCGCCCTTGGCGGTGCACAGGTGTGCGACAGACGTGCGCGCGGGTCACCAACTACACCAGGGCGCACACGGCAAGGGCGTAAGAGGCAAAGGCAGCGGGGAAGCGACCGTGCTGCCCCTTATATGACATTCTGGGCAGGCCGCTAAGAGCCTGACCTTGACGCTGAACTGCAGCAGGCGGTGAGTGCACGTGTGGCTGGTGCAATGCGTCAAGCTGCTGTTGTACGGGTAACGTGCAAGGTTGGAAGGGGCGTGGGAGCGGCCATGTACCCTCTCAGACTATGCTGACACCATGTTAATGCATGTGACATAGTGGGCAGCGGCACGCACTGCTATTGCAGTAGCAGCTGGTCGAAACAGCAAGGCATTGCCGTTGGCACTTTGGGGGTCTGACTACATGCGTCACACGAGCCGCTTTGGACGGGCTAATACTCTGGGCACTTTCGGCTTTACGGTCAAACCTGGCACGTAACTATGCAACCTCACCTGTGTCGATCATAAACATGATGAGGCTGTCGCCCCTCTTACAGCCTCTCGCTTCGGCCTGCTGCCGTGCCGCAGCGACCCATGGGCTTCCCTTCGCGCGGCCCTTGCTGACGGCCTCCTGCAACCCCAGAACGCAGCAGCCTCAGCTGGTATTAAGCAACAGCAGCAGCAGCAGTTGCCGGCTTGCGGCACCGCCGCGATGCATCAGCAGCAGCAGTGGGGACCAGGAGGGCGGCAGTCGGCCGAAAGGAGACGGAGGCAACGACAACAACAACTCCGTCCCGCGGGCGGAGTCTCGGCAGCAGCAGGCGGTTGAGCAGCTGACGCAGCTGCTGCAGGAGAGCCTCAAGGCACAGCAGCACACCCAGGTGAGCTGGTCGCGCCACGCGACGGAAAACCTTGTTCTGGGCAGCGAAATACTTTGCAACCCAACCCCCTTGTTTCAGCAACTCATAGAACAGCAGAAGGTGAACCGTTGCCTCAATGGATTAATATTTTTTGGTTGACCCACCGGTCCCTCGCGCGTGCAGGAGCTGGTGAACGCACTGGTCCAGCGCCAGGAGCAGCAGCACGCGGAGGCGCAGCAGCTGCCTAGCCGGGTGTGGGCACTGGTTGACATGAAGCTGACGGAGCAGCACAGGAGCCTGATGGAGGGCCTTGCTGGCCTTGAGGGGGTGCTGGAGCTGCAGCAGCGGCGGCACCAGGAGGCGGAGGGGCAGCGGCAGCAGCAGCAGGCGGATGCCGTGCAGCAGCTGCTGGGGCAGCACCAGAAGCAGCAGGAGGCCCTGCAGCGGCAGGAGGTGCTGATGCGCTACCTGCTGGTTGTAGAGGAGCTTTTAGCGGTGCAGAGCTTGAGATCGGATGTGCGGCACTGGGCTCCAGATGCAGGGGAGGCGGGCAAGGGGGGCGTGCTGCCAGAGGAGGTCAAGGTACCGGGTGGTACGACGGCTGCGGCCATGCCTGAGTCGCCTAAGCAGCCGGGGCAGCAGCAGGAGCTGCCCAGGCTGCTGGACTACGTGCGTGTCAAGGAGCGCATAATCGGTGCCATGCTCCCGGGGACGGAGGGGGTGGCGCTGGGGTCAAGAGGCTTTGGATCGGAAGTTAAGGTGGGCACCAATGAGACCACATCTAGTTCGCGCTGTAGCTGGTCATGCGAAGCTGCAACGTACGGACCTGAACCCTGATGGAGCCAGAATCTTGATTGAGCAAGACAGCGTCCGCCATGCATACATTAGTATTGACGGCATAATGATGGGGGTGCGCTCCAGGCGCATGGGCGGTTCTTGGGTTCTTCCCCGGTACAACGTTACACAGGTGTTGGCCTTGCTCTTGGCAGTAACTGAGAGCCGTTGCTTGCCACCGGTCTGCCCAGGTGTGGTCCCTGGACGACCCGTCTCAGTGCTTCTGGCACGCGAGGGCCCAGCTGGAGAAGATACCTGACGAGGCGTCCCTCAAGACCACTGGCAGGCGTATGCAGGTGTGTGGGTGCAGGGGCGTACGACCAGCAACGTACAGCTAACAGGTATGCAGTAGAAGCTATGCTGGCCGTGGCGCCTTGCGATGTTGCAGTGTGGCCGTGCGGCTGTTGAGCCTTATCCATTAAATCATCACCCATCCGTCCTTGCTATTGCGCTGGGCATGTCCATCTTGAGATGATCGATACAAGGGAGTGCCGATCATGTCACTCTGCCCCTTACCCCTACCGAACCAACCAGTACCTGCCGTACGACCCCGAGCGCAAGGGAGTCCCCGTGACGCGGTTCACCGCCGCCCCCGGCATGCTGGTGCGCCGGGGGTACGACGTCAGGGAGGGGGAGGAGCGCGAGGCGGCGGCTGGCGAGGTGCGTTGCTGGGGTTCCGAGGTAGATGGCCGTACTCGAAGCAGCGTCGACATGCATTGGGCGATGAAACCTGCCGCACCTGAACTCCTGGTCATACAGCTATGCTGCTAATGCTTGCTAGGCGACCGTGGGTCAGTAGATGAAGCCTTTGGTTGCGTTGGCCGTCCAGCGTGTATTGCGCACAAGGCAGTAACCTCTTTACATGTAGGCAGTCAGTGGCAACCTGTCTGCACGGTACCCACCCCGAAGCGTTACTTGGCACCTGGATCAGTTGTCTGTCGTCAGGGATGTGCATCTGCAGATGCACAAATTCCCCGCCAGACTCCCCTAGGTGGGCGTCATCCAACCGACATGCAGCCAGGTCGGCGTTGTGGCTGGCATCGTTCGCCCAGTAATTGTTTGCGCCAAGTTTGTTCACTCCCGCACTTGGTGCATCGCTACACAGGTGGGCGTTATCCAACCCCGTTCCCTGTCACGGCAAGACATCTGTAAGGTGGAGTGGGCTGGTGGCCCCTGGAGGGAGTACAACATTGGCTGGGCCACACAATTCGAGCTGGTGCATCTGGAGGTGTCGCCCACCATCGGGGCATCAGTGGTGGCGGGCTGGAAACCGTACACGGTAATCAAGAAGCAACGAGGTAATACCGTAGAGGAGTATGAGAGGCCGTTTGGCCTGGAGGGACCGCCAGGGGACGTGGGGCCCGAGGGCGGCGTGGCTGTGGAGCGCGGTACCCACTGGACGTACGGCGGGGCGGAGCCGGGGGTGGGCACCTACCGCCGGCTGGACAGTGAGGAAGAGCAGCAGCAGCTGCAACAAGAGCGGCATGAACTCGGTGAGCTGGTACACGAGAGTATGGCACGTGTGTAGCGTGCTTTCGTGTGGGCACCAACAGCAATTTATGGCCATAGTGTAGAGAGGGGGTGTCAACCGTGCGCAACACGCGCGCTTACACCACGCGACCTGCTGACCGTATGCGTCGGCCAGAGCCCCTGGCTTACACTCGTACTGTCGCCGCCCATGCCTCAGGCTTGCTCCCGGTGGAATGGCCCAACGGCCAGCTGCTGCACCACCGCGCGTCCCCTATCAACGGCTACGACCTGTGCTACTCGGCGTGGCCCGGGGACCCCGTCACCCTGTTCACAGCGCGGCAGGGGCTGAGGGTGGACCTGGGAGGCGGCGTCAGGGGCACGCTGGACGTGCCTATGCGTGTCTACTGGGGGATAGCTCGATGGGGCGTCGAGTGGAGGGTGGCCACCGATGCTGCCGTCGGCTACCAGTACTACCTGCTCAGGACCCACGACTCCGAGCGCCTGGCCCGCGATCTTGTGCCGGGGGCCGGGCCGCCGTTTTCCGGGACTCTGGAGGTGAGGGCAAGGCGGTGGAGGTTGTTGGGCAGTGTTCGTATGAGGGCAAGGAGGGCTTATTGTGAAGACAGCGGTAACCGGGAGGTAGACGTGATGCACGCGCCTGACAATGGCGGGCGGACAGCGCGCAGTGGGTGCATACGGCCAGGCAGGCCAGGCGGGCAGGGACATGCCGTACACTGGTGCACAGGTTGCAGCATGAGCAGTGCCAAGGCCGAAAGGATAGCAGCTCCTGCATACGGCACATGCGGCATTCCTGAACTTGTCACTTACAGCAGACTACTGCAGCGCCTTGCGGGAACGTTGCATACGGTATGCTATTTCCGCTGTCCTTGTATGTCACATGCTCTGTGTGGGTATTCGCCAGGCTCCACCATTGCCAAGCAGCTGCAACAAGCTCACTGTGTCCGCCCTTTCTATCCCCTTTCGTCACTCTCGCAAACAGTACGTGTAGCGGCAACAAGGCGGCTCCCACGGGGTAACGGCGCTGTGCGACAAAGACAGGAGTGTGGCACCCCAAGGGGTGCGGTTCGTACAGATGAGGCAAGGGGCGTGGGATTGGTGGGAAGCGGAAGCGGCAGCAACAGTTGCGCCGGCGGTCGACAGTTGTGCACTGCGTAGATTTGCTGATTGCGAATTCCTCACAGGAGGAGGCGGACGTTTGTGTCAGGTGTACAGGTTGCTGAGGGAAGTACCGGTAACCCAAGGAGGCGTGATGGGACGGGGTGTTGTGGATGCTCTGGTGTCGAGGCCAGGGGGCCTGGGCGTGGTCGTACTCACAACAGGAGTAAAGGCATGTGTTGCATATAGCATTTGCCTTTCCTGGTTGGACATTGCACGTGGAGACAGGACGTGTGCATGGTGGGCAACTGAAGGCGCAAAATGAACATACCGGTAGCAGTGGGCCCCAGGGTTTCTGAGATTGGGGAATCTGGGGAAAATGGTGCCGGAAAAAATAATTG
>VFQN01004198.1_pt1 | contig 19339 bp, 8 predicted proteins | sample 3512371 | NCBI WGS metagenome assembly VFQN01 (sample SAMN10412370, study PRJNA504923) | tailings metagenome | isolation source: Replicate 2 from Balatoc abandoned mine | place: Philippines: Itogon, Benguet | collected 2017-08-28 | reverse complement strand
TTACCGGTAGTTCGTTGGTTAAATTTACCGGTAAAGTGAAAATTTACTGAAATCCATAAATCGTAATTTTTCTTGCTATTGGGCATTCTGTCATCATGGAGCTGACAATCAGTGATTTAAAAGCGGAAATTGATGAACTGAAAGTTGATGTTCGAAGACTAGAGGAGAAAATCTCTTCCATCGAGCAGAAACCTACCTTCAAAGAGGATGATTTTCGCTATCGTCGATTGGTCGAGGAGAAGCATATGCTGTTGGAGCATCTGTGTCAGTTGAGAACAAACGTATATAGTAAATTAATGCTACAGCCAACAATCTCTTCATCTGAAAATTCCCATAATAATAATGGTAATGGTAATGTTAAATCCGAGTTTCCTGCTTCGAAAAGACAGAAGACCAACAACAGTAAGTCGATGCGCTTGAATATTTTCCTTCAAAGATGTAACAAATCTATCTTAGAACGTGGTTTTTCAGAAGTAAATTCAGAGGAAAGTGAACCAGCTGGTGAGATTGAGTATTACGTCGATCGAAAAGAACATCATCAAGTTGCAGACTCCTCCGTCATCAACGAACAGTCATTAGTATTAGCTTCTCCGTCGCTATCTGGGAGAGGAAACGGTTCAGTCGCGCCTCCTCCTTATCAACCAGCTTCGCAGCTGATTCCTCCTTCTGTTGGATTGTCTGTTCCTCCAGTCCCACAGGCAAACAATAGTCAAGTTTCAGTAGGAAGTTCAAGTAATCTGCCAAATAATCAACCAGTACCAGCACTACAGTTAGAAGAATACCTCGAAACAAAAATGAAATTAGCGCAAATTATGAGAGATTTTAATGAGAAGAAAATTTGTTTTATAGGAAATGATGGGATTAAAGTCTTTGTACAGCAATATCAACAAATTAGTGCTCGAGTAAAAGCAGGTGAAGACATTGCAAATTTTCTCAGGGGTAAAGTTGTTATGTTTGTTACTGCTGTTGATAAGAAAAAAAGATCCATTACAGAGACAAAATTATTTATTCCAGATTTCGAGTTGATTCAGCGATAAATTGATGTTAAGGAATTCATAATAGCAATTTTCTTGGGAAGCCTTTTTCCTGTGACTTCGTTAAGTTAATTATTGTTAGTTTCGTTTTTCTCCTCGAAATCACTCAAATTACTCGCAATTCAGCACAATACTCACTCAACTCGATGAAGTATTCTTCTCATATGTAACGGCTGTAACATAATTAAATTTTAATATCTATTGTCAATATTCATCTTAACTCTATTCAATTTAGATAGTGTGCTTCACAGAGGCTTCACTGTTTTGAAGAGGTGAAAGTGTTAACTCGTTTGAGTCATATCTGTCGGCCCTATATTGTTTCTCCTGAAAGAGAGATTTGACCGAATCAATCATGATCGATTAAATTCTCATTTAATTCATTTTTGAATCAAATTTTCAAGGAATCTTTCGTTGTAGGTATGGGTAATAACTTAACCCGTTGTGTCGAAGAGCAGATTTGTGGAGGAGATGATTTCACACCCTCGGCAAAGACTGAACCGCAAACAATACTCATTCAAGTTCAAATCGATCCTGACATAGAAGAGGAGATTGAACGAGACTTGGAAAACCGAAAGCTAAGTGAGAAAGAGTTGAGTCCAAGCGAACGGCCATCGCTTGCGTTAGACTCCGTTAGTCAATCTGATGACAGCCTTGAAACCGAATCAAAATCAGATGAATCAGTAATGACCGCGATTAGTCCGACGAAAGACTCCATTAAAAAGACTCCTATTGATAGGTCATGAGTGCAATTCTTACATCTAGCAAATTTTTTGATTTCCTCTATAGATCATTGAAAGGGCCTCCCCAAGGACCTTGGTCTCCTAAAGTGGAATCCTTTTATTTGAGTCCTATCAAAGTAAATACATCAAGAAAACCGTCAAAGGTATCGTCGGAACTTATTGAAGAATTATCTTCTATTCATGATATTGAAAATGCAATCTTGTTCAATGATATGAATCGATTATTCCTTTGCCGAAGCAAGGACTATTTATTTACAAAGTATCATTTTCAAGTAAGTATATTTCTACTATTATTATCATATCATAGAAAATTAAATTTCATTGATAGAATTATGACAATAAACAAGCTCTTCATCTTGCTGTTCTTGGCAATGATATTGAAGTTGTGAAATACATTTTGTCATTCTCGCCAAATGTAGTTGCCAAAGATCAGGATGGAGAAACACCATTGTCCCTTGCACTGACGATCGGGAACGCTGAAATTATTCAACTTCTGAAACAAGCATTACCATTACCTTTAAGCATCGATTCCCCGGATTCTCCTTTCCCATGCTCTTCTGTGATTACTAGTTCGTATCAAGAGAGTATGGATGAAAATCAAATTCAAAGAAGACGAGCAATGAGCGATCTTTCCAATCACTTCGATTTCCATGGAATGATATCTGATAATAGTCGATCAGATTGGACAGAACATGAAAGTCAAACCACATCCATGTTAAGTGGGAAGCATGTGAATCCTTATAAACGATACATCCCAAAGAAAATTCGTCATGCTGCCAAGCAAATGGCTCAAATCATGGGAACCACAAATAATCACAAGACATATAAAAAGCTCAATTGACATGCAACTCATGGTCTATCATGAGATTCTTCCTCTTAAACGTAAGAATAATATTTCTTTTCGATTTTGATATTATATTTGATGCAGTAAATCTTTTCTTCGACTCTTTGTCGCGAGCATTCCACACGCTGCTGCTTCATCATCACCTCTAGTTACTCGAACACTACAAAATAATCCATTGCTCGTCAACACACTTTGGAAATCATTCACCTTCTCTCGAGATGGTCTTGCTAAACCAGGAGTATGAATATCGTTGTAAGGTAGGAGGTTGATTGCGATCTTTGGTGCTATTGTCAGCATAGGCTTGATGAACTCCACAAGCTCTAAAGCATCTGACTCTCGGTCATTAATTCCATCGATTAATGTTACAGCAACCATCATAGTACGCGCTCTCATATTTTCTCGTAGCTGGATCGCATCAAGTAGGCCTTGCCTTAACTCTAATGTGCTATGTTTTGTCGTCGGAACGAGTTTCCTTCGAATGGCATCATTAGGGGAGTGCAAGGACCATGCAATAAAGCAAGGAAGTAAGGCAATTTCCCTAAATATTTCAGGTGTTGGACCGACAGTTGAGACTGTCACTTTGCTCTTCGCCATGCTAAATCGGTGAGGATCAGTCAAACACCTCACAGCATGTCCAACTTCAATGATGTTCCTACCAGCATCACCCATTCCCATGAAGACAATATTGTCCAGGGATGGCATGGAATCACGCTTGACTACTTGAATACCACGTATAACTTGTTGAATAATTTCAGAAGAAGTAAGATTGCGAATTATTCCCATTTTCCCTGTTGAACAGAAGATACAACCTCGATCACAACCAACCTGCGTTGAGACACAGAGAGTTGTTCTCTCCTTCGTGGGGATAAGAACTGTTTCAATCTCAAGTCCATCTTCAAGCTTGATTAAAAGCTTTTTCGTACCACAATCTGCTATTGTCTCGTGTAAGACTTGGTTGGTTATTAGCGGACTGTTTTGTGTGATATCACTCAATCTGGTCTTGGCTCGAGTTGAGAGAAGGCTCTCCGCTGAAAATGGATCCACTCCATCCCGGAGATGTCTCCAAATAATTTTTGCTTTCCCCGATCCTTCCATCCGCTCTGTCAACTGCTGAAAATCATAGTTAAACACAAATAATCTTCCCACCCTCAAAGTATCTCGCACCTTCACTTCATGAAACTTCACAAAAGCACCAATAAGATCAATACCTAACACTTGTATGATCACAACTGCCAGAACAATCCTCCAAACTAACAACATTTCATACACAACACATACAACAGACAACAATTGTCACCAAAGGAATTGATTAAAATAATTAAGGATTTCCACAATTAATAGAGAATTTTCCATTAAAAGCTCAAAGCTTTAAAGCTCATCTTAATAGATAATCTTACAGGTTTAGAAGTATGTTTCGTGCAATTCGTTCATCTATTCTCTTATCTACAACAGCTGGTGCAACTGTTTTGGGATTACAAAGTCGTAATACTGCATTAGCTACTTGTACTCCTGCAGTAGATTTTTCTTCTGTTGTTGGACGACCGAAAAGATCTCCTTTAACTTCTGTCAAAGATAAAGTTGTATTAATTACTGGTGCTTCTGCAGGGATTGGATTAGCTTGTGCTTGGCGATTCGCTGATGAAGGATCACGATTAATCCTTGTTGGTCGTCGTAAAGATCGCTTAGAAGCCATTAAATCTGAGATTAATCAATCTTATCCAGACCTTAAAATTCATGTCGTTGCTTTATCTGTGACAGATTATGATGCTGTTGCTAAATTACCTCAACAATTACCAGCAGATTTCAAGAATGTTGAGATTTTAGTGAACAATGCTGGTTTAGCTAGAGGAGTCACTTCTGTTGAACATAACTCTATTGTTGATGCAATTGAAGTGATTGAAACGAATATTCTAGGAACAATTGCTTTCACTACTGCGTTTGCACCAGGTATGAAGGAGAGAGGTCGTGGTCATATTGTTAATATGGGAAGTGTTGCAGTAAGTACAATCTCTCCTTCCACGTCAATTCTTTCACTTCAATCCCTCTCTCTCTTCTCTATTTCTTGTTCACTTGATAGGGACATCACACATATGCTGCAGGTTCAGTGTACAATGCCTCTAAGTATGCGGTGCATGGATTCACTTCAGCTGCGAGACATGATCTCGTCGCTACTCCTATCAGAGTGACACACATCTCTCCTGGGTTAGTCGGAGAGACAGAATTCTCGAATGTCAGACTTCGCGATGATTCTAAGGCTGCTGCAGTCTATGAAAATATTCGTGCTTTACGACCAGATGATGTGGCAGACAACGTCATCTATGCTGTCACAAGACCTGCCAATGTTCAGATTGCTGATATCATTATGTATGCTACCAATCAATCAGGTCCTCGAGATATTGCTCGTGTAGGACCTAGCTTAGGTGCTACTGCGAAATAAGAAATAGAAATAATCAGAGATAGACGTCTAATTAGGACATGATGTTATGATTGAAGATCGTCAATTTTAAGATAATATATATTTCTCTTGATTCGTAGTCTATTCTCATAATCTTTTCTTTTCTAACAGTTTTAGTAAAGTTGTAAGTGACCGATGGTATATGAAAGCATGGCTTCAAAGTTGTGTCTCGCTATATGGCATGGTACTTGGTGGCAGTGGACGCTGATCATAGCGGATGAGTAGAAAGGGTAGGTCACAATTATTCTCAACTTTCGACAGTGAAGCGGTGTCGTTGGTATTGATTTATTTGTTTATTTATTTAAACGATAAAAATAATTATGAAAGAGAAACAAAAGAAACAGCTATTATATATATGTGATAAAAGAAAGAGTTTTCTTCATTGCTTGTTGTTTGCTTGCTTCTTCATAAAGGAGATTGGTGAAAGGCATACACACACAACTAGTCAAAGTGTGTTGATTTGAGTTGATTGGATGAAAGAAGAAATACGAAAAATAAAGAAAAGAAAAGAACGAAAAACAAAACAAAAGTAAAGCAAAAGTAATTTAAACGCGACGATCTATGAGAAGTGTTGGTTTCATTAATATGTATCTTCTAACTGATCTGATCTGACTCGATCGTTCCACATCATTACATGATCTTTATTATTAACATCGTTTTTCTTAAATAAAAAAAATATAATTATTTCCAATATCTTTGATTACAAATTGTTTTTAATCATTGGCTTCATAATTATTCGTCATCATTTGATAGATATCCTATAATATTTCTCATTTCATCTTCTTTTAAATGCCATCCTTAGTATTACTGGGGATCTTCTTTAATAATCCACTGATTGTAAACTGGTATCAAATTGATTCGCATTCACTCCCCAACCAGGTACATCAGTCTCGGTTGTTCGATAATCACCATCCATTTCAGTACAATTGAAGATCGCATATCTTAATTTCTCCGCTAAAATCTATAAAATGAAGAATAAAAGAGATTAGAATTAATGATGTAGTAGTATACAGTATTAGTAGTACTTACCTTCTTTGATGAATATTTTGGTAAATTAATAGAAAAGAAGCATGTATGTGCTTTAGGTAAGAATTGATCTTGTTTTAATGTATTATTATCATCTGTTGCTGCTGATAAAATTCTCATCTTTTGTGTAAATTCGACATCTTTTGGTGGTAATGATGGTCTTGCCCAGACAAATTTTAAGAATGCTGATTTTTCGATTTCATTAAATTCTTGTAAAACTTCCCAAAATGATATAATATGAGTATCATCAGGTGATACATCATCATCATATTCAGTGTTATCCTTTAATCGTTGAATATCAATTGAGTTAGAACCACAGACCATTGATTGGAGTTCTTGCCATGTCAAAAGAGTAATTGCACTCTCTGGAATGATGGTCAGGAGACCTGATCTAAATAATTGGATTGCCGTTTGATTCTCTGTCATACGAACATCCAAATAAGCTGTAAGGTATTCACCGAGATCATCAATTTCAACAGCAACGTTCTTTCCATCCTCTTTCAGTTCAATGATCTCTCCATCAGATCGAGTAGCAGTCCACGTTAAATCACGAATCATCTCATTTTCTTCCTCTGACAATGCTTCTTTCTTTCTTCCCCGGCCGATAAAAGCCTGTTGCAGCGCTTGCAGTTGTAGAATTAGATCGTATGCCGATTGATCAAACGATGCGAGATCTTTCTCCGTCAAGGACTCTCCAACTACACTCTTCCAGATGAAAGAAGGAAGTGCAAGATCCAAAGTGATTCGAGATCGAATGGCAATACCAACAAGCTGTCCCATAAAATAGAATAATTCTTGCTTAAGGTGTGAAGTAGCAGCAGGATGGAACATATATCGATATTTCTCGCTGCATTCGGCTTCATTCGTCCAGTTTGGTGTCGGAAGGAAGAGAGGAAAGAAGCAGTTCAACTTGTTGTTTGTCACAACTTCAGGAAGAGGGCTATGAGCACCTTTGGAATCTTTTGGTAAAAAAGAAGCAATCGCAGCGTCAGAATGAATTTCTTCGAAGGCATCAACATGTACAGAGGGGCGATCAGGATTCTCGGTAATTGAAGCTGAGGCGAGAGAAGAACCAGGCTGAATCATTGCGGTCGTTGAAGAAAGGGACGAGAGATCACTTTCTTGATGATGATTGTGATAATGCGTTGACTGAGAGGAAGGATGTAATAATTGTAATTCGTTGCATATCTGTTGGAAAATCTCACGATATGGACCTCCATAATCATCGACACCTTCTCCTTCGAACTTAATTTTGAAAGATCTTGACTGACCATCATCCATTGGGTGCGTGTAAGAAATTCTTAGCTTTTCCGAAGTATTGATTTTCAATTCCTTCCATAATTGGCAGAACATAGTGTTAAGCAAGACATCATCACCAGAAAGTCCAAGAAGTTCGGCTGCTTCGCGGGCTCTAAGGGCTTTCAGTCGATTAATTTTCACATGTGGAAGATTTTCTGGGTAATCATAATCATCTTCAGTCTTTGCGGGTCGAGTTGATGTGCGGCGAATAACCTCTTGGAAATGTTGAAATTTTAACGATCGGAAAATGAGATGACGCAGACTGTGGAGAGGACCAAATGCAAGCTCTTGAATACGGGCAATTTTTTCACTTCTTTCATCCCAACGGTAGGATGTGGGCGACCAATAGTATCTTTGTTTCTCTAAACGACGAGTGGAAGAAGGGCTGAAGTTATTCTCGTCAGATAAACGGTAATTTTGTGTAATTGTTTCAATTATAGGAACGAACTCGTCTGTGGATGGCAGCTGATTTTCATCAAAGTTACTTCGGTAATAATCCGAGATGAAGAAGGGTAAATACATATCCATATATTGATTTAAAATTCGGATCAACCCTAAACGAGCAATTACAGCTTTCCTCTTCGGACCACTGATACCCCATTTATGAGCTAATAAAGCAGATTCTTCTGTTGTGGTTGTAGTATTTGAATCAGCAGTATTCGTTGCTAGAATAATTCGAGTTAATTGTTGTTGAAGGGAACGGTACTGATCGAATAATTTATCAGATGTAATTTTCCAGGGCTCGACACCGCTTATGTCTGATTGTCTGAACAAGAAGTCGATAAGGGCTTCATCCATTTCCTTTGACCATTTTTGTGGATCAAGGAGCTCCATTATGCTACTTGAATCAAATGTGATTGAGTACAAACTGTTATTTGCACCGTTAGCAGCGTTATTCGACGAATTTGGTGATCCGATCGGTGCACTAGAAGCGGCAGTGATGTCATTTGTATTGTAAGTGCATCGCATGAATAGCTTCTTCGCTCTCCCTTCAATGATTTGCTGATTCGAGAAAAACCAAACTTCTTCAGCGCTGTTGACTTTGAACCAAACACGATTGTAGGCTGTTCCGGCGACCTCAGCTACCCCATAGAACGTGCGAACTCGCTCGCCAACTACCAGGCTAAATCTTTTCAGCAAAGGCGACTCGACAGATAGAAATATATCTCTTTTAGACACAGTGCGAGCTCGAACATACCCTTGATTCGAGCACCATTGATTACAGTGCTCTGCAACCATGAGCGCAATGCGTGGAGACAAACTTGTTCTCGAGTACAGACACAAAATTAACTCATTCATCAAACTTAGTTCATCGAAGTTCAATCTTGCTGGAGAGATTGGAATTGGTTCATGACTGCAAGTAGTTTTGAAAGAATCTGGAAGAATCTGAAGCTCTTGGCCAATATTGTAGAAGGCGACAGCAGGGTAAAGGTCACCATAAATCTTATCAAAGGCAATCCCCAACGACTTCTTGTTCTTTGTGAACGACAACGTTCCAAGGTTTAAATCTAATGTAACACCAATAACGTCACCAGTTGTAAAGGTTTCTCCATAAACTTTCACTTTCTCACGATTATGGTAGAGAGCTTGTTCGCCAATGAATCCCCAACCATTTGAGCAACCGCCTAAAAAGGTATTCAGGTCGGCCGCAGACGTTGCAACACCAATGAAGATGTAAGCAGTGGAGGATTGATTTATTCTAACTTCCCAAGATGTAGTACCTGAGCTAAATGATCGCGTTGACAGCAAAGATGACCAAGCATCATCACCTGTGTAGGAAGCAGTTAAACTATCCTCTGACAAAATGATATCAGCTCCAGATTTCAAAGAGTCAAAGGTAAACAGCAGCCCTTTCTCCGTACGGAATTCAACTGAACTTGACCAAGAAAATGGCAACACAAGTTGGCTCGTAAGGTAAGCACGGCATTTAATCATATAAACACTATCAGGCATCAATCCTGATTGCACCAAACGCGTAGATGAGCCGCAAAAGATGGTTTCATAAATAAATTCTGTGGTATTATTGCCTAACATTCCACCGCTTATTCCTAACGCAACCTCGATTATAATATTATCTAAAACAGAAGATGGTAACGAGAGGGTTTGTAAGACTTCTGCCGTTGCAAATGAAAGCACGGATTGAACGCAGGGAGAAAGATCAACATCTATAGAATGAGATCGCACTGTGATAAGCTTGGGCGAACCAACTTCCATTGCTTGCAGCTTCGCAGCAATACCATTGCTTGGAACAGACTGTTTTGAGCTCCCTGACGGCACTTGAGGCAGGTTAGGAGAGGATGGAAGAGCTTTAAACTGGGAAAGAAGGTTTGAATGCTCTATAGTCGCACGACGCTGGACTAATTCCATCGCTGTAACCAATTGAGTGATATGATAAGCGTAATAGCTCACGTCATTCATATTATGACCTTTGTACTTCAAAAGATGCTCTTGCGCACGCGACCTTAATTCACTGAAAACAGTTCCTTTGACCATTTCTAAAAGATCTTTCGAAAGCTTCACCTGGCCTTGTAGTAATTTCGTTGAGAATCTTTTTAAGACGTAGCATATTAATTGCAAAATCTTAAATTCCACAACTTCTATTTCATCCATCGGGAGTAAAGGTAAAAATTCATTAAGAATCAATGTAACAGTCTGCTCAAAAATCAATGTGGAGTAAGTGTGGTCGATTTCCAGCCAATAATAGAGGTTGCAGAGAAATCGATCGTATAAATCCGTTGACAGAAGAATATTCTCAACTGACTTTTGATGGCGATGCTGCAAAAGAGAATTACACGCATATTTAATGGCATGCACCAACATTGTCATAACCAACTTTGCAGAAGTCTCCTGGTTGGAAGTAGTTAAAATGGATTGAGTAACAATTTGCCAGGAGGAGAGAATTGGCTGCTTTGCAACAGTATTGGTGAAAAGTTGTTTTAAAGTAGTCACAAACGCCCAACCTTCGCTGTGAGAGCCTATCGGAGAGTTTAAACCTAGTAAACTCAAGAGTTTCATCTGCAATTGTCGATTTTCTGAGAAATTTTGAGTTGGTAAATTCACAATTTGCTGAAGAAATTCGTCTTGAGTGGATTTTACATTTGATTTCGCGATGGCGAACTTCGAAGGATCAGAGCTCGTCGACAAATGTCTGATGAAGCCGATTAATTGTTTTCGAATATAATGATAGTAAAAGAAGGCATTCGTTAATTCTTTGTCACTTAAAGTCATCTCCAGATATTGGATCGACTTCATAAATACGTCATTCATCGCAAAGTGGGTGACTGACGAACTGGCGCCTGCAACGATGCCACTGCTTTCACTATTTTGGCTGGAAGTAGCACTAATTAGGATGCGACTAAGAAGTCCATGCTGACTAAACTCTTTTCTCACGTCTGTGTCATAGTTTAAGCCTATCTGCTTATGCATGAAGTCAAATAAATAAGCTTCCTCAGATTCCATGGGAAATTTTTGAGTAATAATATATTTCATAGGTAAAGAACTAATGTATTTCATATTCATGAACCAATGACTTACTAAAGGCGATGTATTACCCAATGAAAAGTCATTAATGGGCTCGAGGACTGGCATATGATAGGGAATACTGGAAAGAAGGAAGTCATTAATGAGACGCTCCAAGCTAGATCCTTGAGACTTATGGGATAATATTAATCTTTGCGCGACGGATACAGGAATATGCATGAAAGCGTTCAAAAACTTCATGAAAAGAAGTGATTCTATTGGTCTGAGACATTTTAATAAAGACTTTGTTTGGAAAGAGCTTTCTGGAATGTAATAAGACAGGTAATCTTTGCTCAATAAATTAACAAAGTTATGATAGTGCTCCAGTAAATACATCATACTTGACGAGGCTTCAACAATAACGTCGTTCATGCTTACAACTATATGATCATCTCGGAAATGGAGATCATTCAAACGAACTTTCATCATCTTCAAGCCATCTGTTGCCTTCATTTTCCCTGGATTAGAGAGAAGCGTCGCTCCATTCACGGTGTTGTTGATCTGAATAATAAAGCCGCTAACATCATCAAAGAAATTAGTAACCTGCGCGCCTAAATAAGCACCATTTGCGACACCACCAAGGAGCATTGCGGTTCCAACCAAATCAATCATCATGAGAGAATTCATAATTTGTACATTGCTTGTACGAATAACATCTAAGATCTGAGCAAAAAACTTGTTCAAAAATGAACTAATAGCAGCTTTCCATTTGCTATCTTGTGATAACGCGTAAAGGACTGCTATTGATTGGTAAGTAATTTCACCAACTGGGTCTTCTTGCGAGCATATTCTTTCAGGAAACTGTGACGCTAAGACTTTGCTTGCTGTGTTGTTTAGCAAAGTGCTGCTATTGGCATTGCTGTTTGCATGACTGTTTCCTTGCAAGAGGTCAGCGATCGATTTATTGAAACAACTTCGAGGGAGGAAAGGAATAAAGTCGAAAAGCATGGTTGATGAGTTGGAGTGGTGATAATTTTGCTCCTCTTCAGACCGCTGTTGGGAAGAAGCGTTATTCATCATTAAAGTATGTTCGATGATGTTTCCTTGCATCCAATTACAACCTGCAACACGAATAAAGTACCAAATTATTCTTTCCTCGAAACTGAAATTATCCGCTTGTACGACTGGACTCGAGAATGGTATTGCTTTAACCGATACTGAGGAGACCGAGTAAGCTGATTGTATTAATGATAAACCCTGTAAATGAGTTAAATTCATGTCAGATAAAACATTTAACTGCAAAATATTCGTTAGAAGTTGAAGCGCTGCACAGCGATTCCGACGATTAGAATCCGTCATGAAGATGAAATGACACAGTTCTGAGGAAATCTTTAACTCCTCGTGGACAGAGGAAACATTAACAGTGTTAATAATGTATTTTAATGAAGCAAGGACATGAAAAATAATTTTGGCTGATATGTCTGTGGTTTCGGGGGGTCCTTGATCAAAAATTACCTTCACATGAATAGGAGAAAGTGCACGAGAGTAATACTTGCATTGTGCTAACATTCCGTCAAAACCCTCTTTTACATAATTCACACGCGTACGTACATTAGCAGGACAGCTGCCAATGACTAACGGATAGACAATTGCTTTGTTATTTGCTTTGGCTGTCGTAATTTGAAGATCTAATACTCCATTTATAAATATTTTTATTTTTTTCTGGTCAACAACAACAGCTACATGTGTCCAAGTATGTAAAGGAATCGAATTTTCTGTTGTGCCCTTTTCATATTCGTTGTTATGACCGTAAATTACCTCGAGTTTGTGATCAGATTTCAGCAGAATTAAAGGCCAGGCTTCATTGTGATGTATTTTCCCGATAATAAAATTTCCCTTACTATTGTTTGTGATACTTGCCGCAGTATTACTTGAGGATGATGATTTGTTGGTTAAAAGTATCCATGTCACAATAGAGAAGTCCACTCCTTTGCAATTGTTCAGAAGCTTCTCACCTTGAATTACGATGCCTTCCGAGTTTCGGCTAAACTCAAGTGGCTTGATAATCAAATCTTGGCAGCGTTTCTTCGCCGCGTTCACAGCTGAGGCCGGAGTTGCAGCTATGTTGTGGCTCGAAGTACCAGCAGCGTTGACTAATCTGTTGCCTGAGTTTGTTGTTGTTAAAATTGCATTGGTAATAGGAGAAGGGAGTAGCGACGCAGAAGAAGAAGGGGTGAGAGTCGCACCCACTATGCTTTGACCGTTATTCTCTTCTTTGCCGCTATTATTTCCGCTATGAATCAGTACCGGATTGGCAGGATGAAGATTGGATGATAAATTCACCAAAGACAATGAGGACGCTGATGCAGAAGCTGAATGGTTTGCAGTCACTGAGGCAGCTGTTGTCTCATCGGGATTATTGAAAGTCTCCTCATTGCGAATTAATTGTAGACGATTAAGTATTTGATTATAAGATGGTAAAATTTCCCGCAAAATAAAAGCAAGGTTATTCTCGTTATGATGACGATTGTTACCACCATCGTGATTTAAATGAATCATTACCATTTCTTGAATGAACGACAATAAAATAAATATGGTTCTTTTCGTAATGATATTTCGTTCACGGATGTTTCCCAGTTTCTTGGCAAATAATTTTTCCTCCCCAATAGTCAGCCAATTTCTATATTTCTCATAGAGAAGTAATAACAACCGACTTGCAGTTGTGAGTGAGAATAAGTACGACGAATGATGACGATAAAAATTATATCGTATTCTTGAAGAAGAATAAAGGACTTGCAAGAATCGGATAGCATTTGACAATAATTGTAATTCGATCATGGTAAAATGGAAGGAGCTGTCAGAAAGCAGTGGTGCTTCAATTATCTTCATCATACTGATTTCAATATCACGGACATTTCTCTTCATTAATTCAGCATTTGCTAAAGAGCAAGGGGTCGAAATGATCACTCGCATTGGCTCCACTACAGACATGACACGTCGTTTATCTCGAAAAGAGGCTAGCAAGCCAATTACTACATCAGACTTCAATGATAATGGATCGATCGAATCTAGTAGAGAAACCGCGGCAGACAATTCATCATTTACGAATGTGTGCCTCTGATTCTCATCCAACAAGGCTCCATACACAGCTCGAACATTAACTTTAATACCAACTGCCTTAACACCCAATTCATTAGCAACCATTGGAATACAAGTGAAGTCTTTCGTAATGTAGCCAATGGATTGCGAAATAAAATCAACTAATAGGAGTGGTAAAGTGGAATATCGTAGTTTAACCGCGGTCTTCCAACGAACATACGTGACTACATATAATAACGCTCTTCGCCAATTTTTCTTTGCTCGTTCAGTTTTGATTTGGACAACTGGTAACGGAAGAAATCCAGTAGTAAGTTTATTCTTTTGCATCATAACGGAAAACTCCGTGGCTAAGTCCGTTAAAGAAGATAAAACTTCAACCCAAGATAAACTTTCGCTATTTGAGACTAATTGTGATCGCTTACTGTGAAAAAATTTTGTCACAGAAGTGGCGAGATGGAAAATCGAAGAATAATATTTCGCTGGTATTAAATCAAGTGAAATCTTCGGATAGGCAATATGCAAAATCATTTCTACCAGTACTTCCTCAACTTGCTTCAAAAGCGCTCCTGAAAAGTTCGCTTGAGTGGAAATCGAGAGCATTTTATAAACATTATCGGTTGACTTTTCACCCGCCCGACAAAATTTGCAGATCTCTAACGTTCGGTCCGATAACTTTGGCGAAATAGCCATTTCCTGCCATTGTACTAAATATTCCTCGTATAAATCCAAAAAATACCACACACGATGATGGCTTATCGAGCTAGGGACGGGGACTTGAGTATCATCAAGATGAAATTTTGGATCTAACATGGAGGAATGGGCATTCAAACGATTTAAATGACCTAATTTCATTCGACATAGTAAGTTCACTGTCATTTTTAGAAGACGAAACCACCAACTAATCTGACTTTGGTCCTTCTTCAAGTAGAGCAGCTCTTCGGCCAAAGATTCACTGGTGTCTTCTTCTCGAGTGCTGTTGTAGCTTGTTATGACAGCAGGATGAGCCAGTGCAAGTGCTGGTGCAGCTACCTCTCCTTCTTTTTGCTTATTAGCGGCGGCACCAACTAAATGGTTCAAATTATCACTAGAATTTCTCCTTTCATTTCCCGCTACAGCCTTCTGTTGGTAATTCTGGATCTCGTATTTCGTAATCAACTGCAGTTTTTGAATGAACGAAAGTAAATAAGGAAATAATTTCATCATAAACATTCCTTTCTTAGCAGCACCAATGGAAAAAAGGAAAGTAGAAGGCAAAATCGAAGGCATTTGTGTGTTATATCGTAATTGGGATAAAGTCTCTTCTGAAAAGCTTTGTTGTGATAAAAGAGCATAATCAATAACTTTTTCAGACTCTTGAATCATGTTTATAAAAATCTCCTCAGTGTCAATGATCCCCTCGGCCAAGAGCTGCGGTTGGTAAGTAAGTATCAGTGGGATGCCGCATTTTATTAAGTTATTGACACTTTGCTCCAACACAGTTAAGACTCTTCGAATATCGATGCTACTGCTGTTTAAACCATTTCCACCAGATAGTAAACGATTAGGTGCACCTTGATTCAGAGAGGTGGGACCATTGGTAAGAGTTGAAGATCCTGTGGAAATCGCTTTTTCAATTGTGTAACGAGAATAGAAATTATAAATTGTCAGGAAGACATGGAAGATCTGCAAACTACAATTCTTCGATTTTTGAAACATTTTAATTGCCTCGTCTATATTGTGATATACTTTTCCCATACATGATAATAAGCGAAGATAAAGCCCATGTAATTTTCCGTCAATGACAGAATCATTTTTAGACATAATTGAATGATAAATATACTTTAATAATGATAAATAAATGGACGGTTGTTGGAAGAAAATTTCATGGTTCGATAAAATCACATCAGCGATGGAGATTGAGAGATGATCATCTTCATTGAAATGCAATAATAACTTTGGATCGAAGTAAATTTGCAGGAGAATTACCCGCAATTTTTGTAACGTACAAGACAATCGAGTTTGTTGACCATTCTCTAGGGTGGCGGTAAATAAGCTTTCGATATAATCACGAATGCGAGCCACATGGTCAATGATAACATTAGAAGCATGATTACCAGTTTGATGTGCATTATGGTAATTCATTTCAATATTTTCTAATGCAATCTCTAAATCGTCTTCTTCTTCTCTTTCTTCATTTTCCGTCTTACTTTCCAATTTACTTGTCTTCTCTTCTTGCAAAATTTCTAAAATCCCAAGCTTATTTGTGAGAAGAAACTTGCTCAAACATGGAAACAGTTTCTTTAATAGTAACTGGGCATCAGCTATCGATAATGGCAAATTAATACGAAAGGAGCCTGGATCCGACATAATTTCCCATAAAATATATAATAGTGACGTAATGCTTTGAATGGAATTAGATATTGCTTTCTTTCCATCGAGAGTGATTACCATTAAGTCTTTCTGCTCAAAAATGGTAATATGGCGAATAATAACAGTAATTAATTCACGACAGGAGATTGCACTAAGGTGTTCGAATGAGGGTCGCTTAATTCCGTTATTGCTACTATTGGAATTGGAAGGGTAATCTCCACCTTTCTCTAAGTGTTCGTAGCCGCATAAGAGCTCTAAGTCTTTCTTGAATCCTGTAGCGAGCTGTTTCACGTCAACTTCCGTATGATCAGCTAAAGATTCGGAATTCAAAGTATTAAGACCTAATGCCCCTTCCCCAAGCAACGCTTGGCCTTCTGTCGTCAGAACCAACGTATGATAGAAACCGGCAGAGACAGCAATAACCTTTTGCCCGATAAAATCATCAATAGGATGAGGATTATGTCTTTCCTCAAGATCTCCTGTGGCTAACTGACCATGATTGTTCCTCCCAAAAACGTAAAGCATTCCATTCATCGTCACTCCAATTGAATGATAGCAACCAGCAGCTAAAAGAGTAACACCTTTATCTCTTAAGCCGGTAACAATGGTGCACAGAAAAATTTTCGGCTGCGCGTGACCCATGCCTAATTGACCGTAATCATTTCGACCAAAACCTCCAACAATTCCCGTCGACGATAGGAGCAAGGTATGGTAATATCCACAACACACCTGGACTATATTATCCATTTCTGCTGGAACATTAATTTTCGTAAGGACTTTAACATTGGTTGTATTTTCTAATCCCAACTGACCGTAATCATTCTTTCCACTCACAAAAACTAATCCTGAAGCAGTTGACACAACGGTATGAAATTGACCGCAAGAAACGCTGGTAATGTTTCTTGGAGCACTAGATACTGGATGAGGAATTTTCTTGTCAACGGTATCACCATGACCCAGCTGACCCGAATCGTTTCTTCCGCAAGAAAATATCGACCCATCACTGCACAGAATCACACTATGATGGTAACTACACGCTGCCATTACTACCTTCTTACTTAACAGAGTTCTGACAGGTCGAGGTTGTGATTCACTGTTTGTAGATCCCAAACCGAGCTGAAGAAATAATTAAAACAGAAAAGGATAGAAATATGAAAAATTACCTGTCCTCGATAGTTGTATCCGAATGAAAAAAGCTTCCCATCTTTTGAAAGGGCTAAAGTATGTTCGCAGCCATTGTAAACATGAACTTGTTGAATTTCTTCATCTTCTAATGCTTGTACGAAGGTCGGTTGTCTCACTTGTTGAGTAGAACCGACACCACATTGACCATTATCATTGTAGCCGGCTGTATATAATTTTCCATCATAAGTAACGAATAAAGAGTGTTCATTCCCTGCGCCAATACTCACAATACCTTTATCATCTAAGTTGGTAATTCTCATAAAAGCCTTACGAGTGTTTGTATCACCCAGTCCTAATTCACCATAGGAGTTTTGTCCACAAGACCAGACTTTGTGATTTAATGCTTTGCTGGAGGATGAGACAGATGAAGAGGAAGTTGCTGTCTTTTGTTTCGAGGCAGATGATGACGAAGTCGGCTTATTGGATGCGGAAGTATTATTGGTAATGCTGTTGCAGTATTCACCGAACATATTTAACACTAGTTGAGGGACGTGAAAAATCGTGTTATAAACAGATTTAATCTCTTTTTCAATCTTCTTAAGGTTTGTTCGTGGTGTTAATTCATTAGAGGTTGTGGCTTCTTTCCCGCCGTTGTAGACAGTAAATTGACTCGATGGTAGTGCTGGCATTTCCTTATTCTTCGATAACGCAGCGGGGCTATCATGATTATTGTTAATGGAACGTCTACTTCCCGCTTGTGCACTTCCCGGAGTGGCAGTTGGAGTATTGTAGTTGACAAGTACATGATTGCTGACAATCACCGCATTATTATTCGTTGCAGGAATATCCTTGTTGGAATCAAGGTATTCATAAAGCATCTTTTGCTCACTATTAGCCTTGCCACCTTTCGGATTAAGCTTGCCCTTCGCTGGTTCAATTTTTGTGGTCGATGATTTATCCCACAGCTTTGCCGCGCTCCCATGTGATTTAAGGGCTGCATCATTGGTGTTATTATTTGATCCTGAATTCTCATTCACAGATTGATCTCTTAACTCATTCGGATGGTATTGAGAGGCTTTTGAATCAAACAAATCCTCGTTTCCCTCGTTGGAGGCTTTTTGAGGAGATGGCTTCGGTGCATTCTTCATCTTTCCTTGCATCTTCTGAGGAATATTTTTTGTAAGTTGATTAGTGTTTGCAATCGCAGAAGATGAAGAAGTCGCAGAGAGTAGCTCCTTGATTTTTGAAAGATAATTATCAACTTTTTCTTCTGCAACAATCATAACCAGCATCAAGTAACTCAACGCAATCATCATATCGGAAACATTATTTGTTAAGAGACCAACCCCGAGAATCCCATAAATCCCACTTAATACAATTTTAATCTCGTCTTCGAATCCTTTCCTGCACCACTCTGATTGGTTTAAGAAATTTGGAGTAAATATCCTAACAACACTATTTTGAAATAGTTTTCGGAGCTCTCCAAATTGAGGTAACACTAACAACTCAGATGCCGAGGTAATACGGAAGAACTGCATGAGTGAAATAACTAGTGATTGAATTTTCTGGAAAGAGAGTGTATTTATCTCTTTACCATCCCCGAGGAAGCTGAAGCAGTATTTTAATGTCACTGCTGCAATTGGATCGATTTTAGCTGCTTCCTTATTGGCATTTTTATCCTTCTCTTTAGAATCATTTTTACTTTTGTAAACAAAATCCAATTTGCATTTATCTGAAATTAAGCTTGCCATATGATCAAAGACTGCCACTTGTCGACTTATTTGAGCAGATAGAGAATCATTTGCTTTTAAGGTTGATGATATTTCTCGTTGCAGACGCTTCTTAAAGAAATACTTCCCTAATTGTATAGATTTTCCAAAAATCATAATATCTTCTGAAATTTCAGGAT
>VFQN01004197.1_pt1 | contig 19339 bp, 17 predicted proteins | sample 3512371 | NCBI WGS metagenome assembly VFQN01 (sample SAMN10412370, study PRJNA504923) | tailings metagenome | isolation source: Replicate 2 from Balatoc abandoned mine | place: Philippines: Itogon, Benguet | collected 2017-08-28 | reverse complement strand
ATAGAACGATGTCAAGGTTTTCGTACACCGTCGAGCAGATGCACTTTGTATTGATTTCCCCACAAACGATGACATCGGTGAGACCACTTGAGTGTTCGCTGTTTGAGATGGGAAAGAATTTGGACAGCGAAGGTTGCACATCCGCATCGATCATGAGCACGCGCAGGCCGAGGTCCGCAAGCAATGCGGCAAGATTGGCGGTTAGCGTCGTCTTACCGACGCCGCCCTTCGTGCTGATGATTGAGAATTTGATCATGTGATCGCCCTCCGATGCATAGGGTATACGCGCGATCAACCAGATTTATCGCAATCATGGCCTCAGATAGGCTTCGATTCCTTGCTCACGTAATGCTGTACGAATGCGCTTTAGCTCCCGATAAACGGTATCGCGAGATACATGAAGACGGCTGCTCGCTTCATCCACGGAGAGCCCTTCGCATCCAAGCAGGCGACAGATTTTCTTCTGTAATGGTAGGAGCTGATTCACGGCCATCGCGAGATCGATCTGTATTTCGCTGTGGCAGAAATCGGACGCACCACGCCAATGCGAAGCGATTTGCTCGTCTATGAGATCAGGCTCGTTCGAGGCGGGATGCTGCTGTCGTACCTGTTCAAGGGACACCGCGTGATAGTCCGCGCTTCGGCGCTCGGCCTCACGCTCGCGCACGAGCGAGAACAACTTGTTCCTGAGTACCTGACGCATGAAGGCGTCGCGTGATCGCCTCCGCCGTGGATCGAACTCTCGCCGCACAGAGAGCCAATGCACAAGAAGGTCCTGCATCAAGTCGTCTTCTGGGTCGTAGGCGATGGACCACCATCGGGTTTGAAACTCCCTGATGAGCTTTCGAGTTATCGCCAGTTCCCATCCTTCGAAAAGTCCCCCGTACTTGACGCCCATTGTCATTCCCTCCCTTTTTGGGACGCTCAGAGAGGAAGACGAACAACTCACCTTGAGAGTGAACCGTAAGCTAGCGAATAATTAGGGCTTTCTGCCGGCTAGTAACCCCGGTCTGTCGAGGAAGTAAAGGACCAGAATTTGAATTTCGTCTGGCACTATGATGCACTGCGCCATAACGAACTGGCTCGGGTCTTACGTCTCGACTGTTCGGCGCTAGCAAGGAATTAGGTGTTTGCAGTGCAAACAGGTGGCTCATGGGGGGATCGTCCCTTGCGAACGATCACTTTTGGCGAACGGTCGGCAGAAAATCTGCCGACGGTCGATTCAACCTTCAAACATCCCTAGCGGGAAAGGTGAGGCGAGAGCGGTACGATGGTCCTGCGCATGCTTCGCGAAGACGTGTGAAACACCAACAACCAACGAGCCGTAACCGTAGAACTCGTCTTACTCGCGCTCGATGACCCGCAGCAAGGCGGTGCGTCGCTTCGACAACGGCCCGAATGCTTCCATGATCTTTTTCATCGAATCGCCACGAGCCAGCGCGTCGAGAATGTCTGCCCAATTCTGCATGATGATCTTACGCGACGCGATGTACTTGGTATGGTCGTAGGGTGCACGCGAAGAATCTTTTCTCCTCTTGGAGTGCGCCAGTTGCAGATCCACTCGATTTTCCGGAAAGCTGAGCAGGCCAAGAAGCGTGGTCGCTGTGGATCGAAATCCGTGCGAGGAGAAACGCCCGAGGTAACCCATGCGCTCCAATGCCCTGTTGAGCGTCGTGGCCGACATTACTTGTCCTGGCTTTCGATAGCTAGGAAATAGCACTTCCCCACCGCCGGTGAGTTTGTGCAACTCCCTCAATGCCGCGACTGCCTGCTTCGAGAGAGGAACGATGTGTGCATCGCGCATCTTCATGCGCGCGGCGGGGATCGTCCAGATGGCATTGTCCAAATCGAACTCGCGCCAATGCGCCTTGCGCAGTTCGACTGTGCGAACATAGGTCAGCGCCATCAGCCGCAGCGCGATGACAGTGGTTCTGTATCCACCGTCTTGATCCAGTCGATTCAAGAAGTCAGGAATCTCGGACCATGGCAGTGGCGGATGATGTCGAACTCTTGGGCGCTTAACCGACCGTTTTAGCAGCGCAGTCGGATCATTGTCGGTAAGTCCTTCCCCAGATGCATACCCGAAAATTTGGCCGCACCATTGTCTGATCAAGATTGCGACCGTGGGTGCACCGCGTTCGACCACGCCTTGAATAATGGGCCGTAGATGAGATGCCTTGATTGCACCGACCGGCAGCTTGCCGATCTTGGGAAAGACGTCCTTCTCTAGGAAGTTCTTTACCTGACCAGCATAGTATTCGCTCCAGTGGGTATTACTCGCCATCCATCTGCGAGTAACCGGCTCGAACGTGTGCTCATTCTGCTCGACTTGATTAGCGACTTGTATACGCTTCTCAAGCGTCGGGTCACGCCCTTCGCGGACTAGGGTATGCGCCCAATCGCGCGCGTCACGCGCAGCCTCCAATGTAATGGTGGGGAATACACCGATGGAATAAACCTGGGGGGCCGAGCCGAGACGATACCGATACCACCAAAGCTTGCTTCCGTTTGGCTGAACGCGCAGGAACAAACTACCGCCATCGCGGAGTGCGTACGGCTTGGGTTGGGCTCGCGCCGTCTCGATTCGACGAACGGTGAGAATATTGGAAGCCATGTGTATAACGCCTGGTGTTCGACTTATTACTCACACCATTATACACATTTGCGCCAGCTTGGCCCAGACCGGGGCAGACACCGACAGACGATGAATCCTTATGTATCAGTATGTTAATGGTATCTCATGGACACCTGTGGCTTCCCACAGACGGCTATCGTAATTATCGATCATCAGCAGCATGGCGATGCCCTCAGTCCAGGCGCGTGTCGAGGCCGGCTTCGGCGATCTCGGCCGCGCGCAGCAGGGCCCGCGCCTTGTTCTGCGTTTCCTGCCATTCGGCCTCGGGCTCTGAGTCCGCAACCACGCCACCGCCGGCCTGCACATGCAGCCGGCCGTCCTTGATCACCGCGGTGCGCAGCGCGATCGCGACATCCATGTTGCCGTGAAAACCGAGGTAGCCGACTGCGCCGGCATAAATGCTGCGCTTGACCGGCTCGAGCTCGTCGATGATCTCCATCGCCCGCACCTTCGGCGCGCCGGACACCGTGCCTGCCGGAAAAGTCGCACGCAGCACGTCGATCGCCCCCAGCCCCGGCTTCAGCTTCGCCTCGACGCTGGACACGATGTGCATCACGTGCGAATAACGCTCGATCACCATCTGCTCGGTGACCCTGACGCTGCCGGTCTGCGCGACGCGCCCGGCATCGTTGCGCCCGAGGTCGACCAGCATGATGTGTTCGGCGCGTTCCTTCGCATCGGCCAGCAGCTCGGCGGCCAGCGCCGCATCCTCTTCCGGCGTCGCGCCGCGGCGGCGCGTGCCGGCGATCGGCCTGACCGTGACCACATCACCCTCGAGCCGTGCAAGAATTTCGGGCGAAGCACCGACCACATGGAAATCGCCGAAATTGAAATTGAACATGTACGGCGAGGGATTCAGCGCCCGCAGCGCGCGGTACAGCGACAGCGGCGATGCGTGGAAGGGCTTGCTCATCCGCTGCGAAGGCACCACCTGCATGATGTCGCCCTCGAAGATGTATTCCTTGGCACGCTCCACCGCCTTGTGGTACGCCGCCTGGCCGAAACCGGACACGGCCGGCTCCGAACGGACAGGCGCGCTTTCCGGCAACGTCACCGGTGCACGAAGCTTCGCCAGCAATTCGGCAAGGCGCTTGCGCGCAGCCGCCCAGGCGCCCGGCTTGCCGGGCTCGGCATACACCACCAGCGAGAGTTTTCCGGACAGGTTGTCGACGATCGCGATTTCCTCGGACACCAGCAGCAGGATGTCCGGGGTACCCAGCTCATCGCGCTTGTCGCTGCGGGCCAGCCTTTTTTCGATGTAGCGGACGGTGTCGTAACCGAAGTAGCCCACCAGCCCGCCGCAGAACCGCGGCAGCCTCGGATCAGTCGCCACCTTGAAACGCCGCAGATATTGCTCGACAAACGCCAGTGGATCGTCGGCCTCCTCACGCAGCGTTTCGCGCCCGTCGCGGATTTCGGCGCAGCTGTGGCCGCGCACCTCGATGCGGGTGCCGGCAGCCAAGCCGATGAATGAATAACGCCCGAAACGTTCGCCGCTCACCACCGACTCCAGCAGATAGCTGTAGGGCTGGTTGGCAAGCTTCAGGTAGATCGACAGCGGCGTGTCGAGGTCGGCAAAGGTTTCGAGCACCACCGGCACGCGGTTGTAACCCGCAGCGGCGAGTCGATTGAATTCCGATTCAGTCATGTCTTGCTCCACAAAAAACGGCACAGGTACGAAACGAGGCAACAGCCCGGCAGGCGATCAGCAACGCCAATCGCGACGCCAGCGGCGGCCATGGACAGCCGTTTCGGATCTTGTGGAGATGGACACGATTAATCTTTTCTAATCAAAGGGATACAGTCAACTAGCGAGTCTACTATAGCATCAACATCGAGGCTCTGCACAGGCTGCCCTTCGTTGTAGCCATAAGGCACGCAGAACACCGGGCATCCCGCGGCGCGCGCCGCCAGTGCGTCGTTCCCGGAATCGCCGATCATCAGCATCCGCTCCGGCGGCAGGCCGAACTGTGCGCAGGCATGCAGCAGCTGCATCGGATCCGGCTTTTTGCGCGGCAGCGTGTCACCGGAGATGATTTGCGCAAAAAAGTGCGCCAGGTCCGTCCGTTTCAGCAGCGGTTCGGTAAACGCGCCGGACTTGTTGGTCACGCAGGCCAGCTGAAACCCGCCGGCGCGAAACTGTTCCAGCCCTTCGCGCACACCGGGATAAATCGTCGCGTGCCGGCCGTTGACCTCGGCATAAAAACGCTCGAACACCGGCAGCGCGGCCGCCACGGCCGGCGCATCGGTGTGTCCGTTGATGTCGCGGGCCAGCGCGCGCTCGACCAGCCGCGGAATGCCCTTGCCGACGAAGGTGCGCACCACCTCCAGCGGCAGCGGCGCATGCCCCAGATGCTCAAGCATCAGGTTGGTCGCGGCCGCGAGGTCACGGATGGTGTCGAGCAGCGTGCCGTCGAGATCGATCATTACGGCACGCACGGGAATCGGGAATGTTTTTTTCATGACTGGGCTGAAGTGGAAAAACAGCGGCGCGGAAGCGCCGGAAAATCAGGATCCGGCAAGCGCCCTGCGCATCTCCGCAATGACGGCCTTGTAATCCTTCTGCCCGAAGATCGCCGAACCGGCAACGAAGGTGTCGGCTCCCGCTTTCGCGATCTCAGCGATGTTGCCGGCCTTGACCCCGCCATCCACCTCCAGCCAGATGTCGCGCCCGCTCGCATCGATACGCTTGCGCACCGCAGCCAGCTTCTGCAGCGCCGAAGGAATGAAGGCCTGCCCGCCGAAGCCGGGATTCACCGACATGATCAGCACCAGATCGAGCTTGTCGAGAACATGGTCGAGGTAATGCAGCGGCGTGGCCGGGTTGAACACCAGTCCGGCCTTGCAGCCCTGCTCCCTGATCAGGCCGATGGTGCGGTCGATGTGCTCGGAGGCCTCGGGATGGAAGGAAATGATGTTGGCGCCGGCCTTGGCGAAATCCGGCACGATGCGGTCCACCGGCTTGACCATCAGGTGCACGTCGATGGGCACCTGGACCAGCGGCCGTATCGCTTCGCAGACCAGCGGCCCGATCGTCAGGTTGGGCACATAGTGGTTGTCCATGACGTCGAAATGGATCAGGTCGGCGCCGGCGGCAACCACCGACTGCACCTCCTCGCCGAGGCGGGCGAAGTCCGCGGACAGGATGCTGGGCGCGATGCGGAAAGTCATGGTTGAGTCCGGAAAAGGGGCTGGCCGATTTTACCCGTTCCGGCCGGCACGGACATGCGGAACTTCCTCAGCCGTGCCGCGGATGCGAGAATAGGCGCATGCCGGAAAACAAATACCACATCACCGTGATGCCGCGGGCGACCTACATCCCGGAACAGTCGGATGCCGCGGCCGGGCGCTACGCCTTCGCCTACACCATCACCATCACCAACACGGGTGCAGTGCCCGCGCAGCTGCTCAGCCGGCACTGGATCATCACCGACGCCAACAATCTGGTGCAGGAAGTCCGGGGCGAAGGCGTGGTCGGCGCGCAGCCGAAGCTGAAACCGGGCGAGAGTTTCGAATATTCCAGCGGCTCGCTGCTCGCAACGCCGGTCGGCACCATGCGCGGCAGCTACCAGATGCTCGCCGAGGACGGCGAGCGCTTCGACGCGGCAATCCCCGAATTCACGCTGTCGGTGCCGCGGGTGCTGCATTAAACAGCTCCGGCATCCGCAGGCATGAGCCTACGCGCCAGCTACACGCTGATTGCACCCCTGTATGACTGGCTGGTCGGCCCGGCGCTGGGGGCGGCTCGCAGGCGCAGCCTGGCCCGCCTGCCCGGCGAGGGCCGCACGCATATCCTGATCAACGGCGCAGGCACCGGCCTCGACCTGCCGTTATTGCCGGCCATTCACCGTTACACCGCACTCGACCTGACGCGCGCGATGCTGCGCAAGGGACTGCCGCGCAGCGGCACCCTCGACATCCGCTGGGTCCAGGGCGACAGCCAGCGCCTGCCATTTGCCGACGGCGCTTTCGATCATGTGCTACTGCACCTGATACTCGCCATCGTGCCCGACACCCGCGCGGCGCTGGCGGAGGCCGCGCGCGTGGTCCGCACGGGAGGCCGGCTGTTCGTGCTCGACAAATTCCTGCGGCCGGGCGAAACCGCATGGCTGCGGCGGCTGTTCAATCCGCTGATCCGGCGCATTGCAACCCGCACCGACGTGGTGTTCGAGGATGCGCTCGCCGGTGTAAGACAGCTGCGCGTGATCAGTGATGAACCGGCGCTGGCGGGGGGGTGGTTCCGGATGATCACGCTGGAAAAAACCGGCGCTCAGGATTTTCCGGATTCGTCCGGGTCGTCATCGCCATCGTCACGGCGCGGCCAGGTCAGCCAGACGATGCCGCCCAGCAACGCGACCGCGACCGCGGCCTCGATCAAATACCACATCAATCCGGTCATGACTCAGGCCTTCCAGGTGTCCGATGCATTGTTTCGACTTTAACAAATTCCCGCTGCGCATCCTGCTTGCCGCCATCGCCGTGGCGATGACCGCGACAGCCTGCCGCTCGACACCGGACCAGGCGCCTCCGGTCACTGCCGAACCGGCCGTGATACCGGCCCCGCCACCCGCAGCGCTACCGGTGCCGGTGCCGCCACCGCCGGCCGAAACGGCGGCACCGCCAAGCCGGCAGACCGCCACGCTGGCCGGCAACCACCTGCGGCGCGCGCAGTGGACCGATCTGCCGGGCTGGCAGGATGATGACCCGGCCGCGGCATGGAACGCCTTCCTGATCAGTTGCAGCACGCTGAAAACACAGACGGCATGGCAGGCGGTCTGCAACGAAGCCCTGGCCGCGCCGCCACCGGACCGCAGGACCGCGCGGCAGTTCTTCGAGACGAATTTCACGCCCTACCAGCTGCTGCAGGCTGACGGCCGCACTGAAGGCCTCGCAACGGGGTACTACGAGCCGCTGCTGCGCGGCAGCCGCAAACCGACGGCGCGTTACCGTCATCCGGTCTACGGCGTCCCCGGTGACCTGGTCACGCTCGACCTGCCGGCTTTCGGCATCGAGGCCCGCGAGCCGCGGCTGCGCGGCCGGCTCGACGGCAAGCGCGTGCTGCCGTATTACGAACGTGCGCAGATCGAAGCGGGTCTGGCCGCGGTGAAGGGCCGTGAAATCGCCTGGGTCGAAGATCCGGTGGAACTTTTTTTCCTGCAGATCCAGGGCTCCGGGCGCATCGAACTCGAAGGCGGCGGCGTGCTGCGCGTCGGCTTCGCCGACCACAACGGCCACCCCTACCGCTCGATCGGCCGCCTGCTGATCGACCGCGGCGAACTGGCGGCGGAACGCGCCTCGATGCAGGGCATCAAGGCCTGGGCGAGGCAGAACCCGGACAAGCTGCGTGAAGTCCTCGATTACAACCCGCGCTACATCTTTTTCCGCGAACTGCCGGAAGGCATCGGCGGTCCGCTCGGCGCCCAGGGCGTGCCACTGACCGCGCGCCGCTCGATCGCCGCCGACCCGCGTTATGTGCCGCTGGGTGCACCCGTGTTTCTCGCCACCACCTGGCCGCTCAGCAAAAAACCGCTGCAGCAGCTGATGCTGGCGCAGGATACCGGCACCGCCATCCGCGGCGCCGTGCGTGCCGACTTCTTCTGGGGTTATGGCGACGAGGCCGGTCGCGAGGCGGGGCGGATGAAACAGGCCTTGCGGATGTGGCTGCTGCTGCCCCAGGGTTATCCGCTGAACGGTCCCTGAGCGGCTGATCTGCATGAATGTAAGTGCGCACCAACTTCGGGTATGTTATAAGTATTTGTTTTTATTGATATTTTTATAAGTTCTCGCTCCGGCAATGCATGTGACTGTTCTGGGCGCCGGTGTCACCGGTGTCGCCACGGCCTGGTATCTGCGCCGCGCCGGGCACGAGGTCACCGTCATCGAAGGTCGCGAGGCGCCCGCCCTTGAAACCTCTTATGCCAATGGCGGACAGATCTCGGTCTCCCATGCCGAACCCTGGGCCAATCCGCGGGCACCGCTGCAGATCCTGCGCGGGCTGGGGCGCGAGGATGCGCCGCTGCTGTTCCGCCTGCGCGCCGATCCGGCGCAATGGCGCTGGGGCTGCGCCTTCCTGCGCGAATGCACGCCGGCAAGGCTGCGCCGCAACATCCGCCAGCTGGTCGCGCTGGGCAATTACAGCCGCAGCATGCTGCGGGAGTTACGCGCCGAAACCGGAATCCAGTACGACCAGCTGACACGCGGCATCCTGCATTTTTATACCTCTCCGGCCGCGTGGAAGGGTGCACAGCACGCCGCGGAACTGATGCGTGAATCGGGTTGCAGGCTGGAGACCCGCTCGGCCGAGGAGTGCATCGCGATCGAACCCGCGCTGGCGTCAATCCGCAGGCGGCTTGCGGGCGGCACTTATTCCCCCGGCGATGAATCGGGCGACGCACACCGGTTTACCCGCGAACTCGCCGGACTGTGCGCTGCGCGCGGCGTCCGCTTCCGCTTCGGACTGACCGCCCGCTCGCTGATCACCGGCAGGAACGGGGACATCACGGGCGTCCGCGCCCGCGCGGGAGGCCATGACGAAGTGCTCGCGGCAGACGCCTTCGTGGTCTGCCTGGGCACCGGCAGCGCGGCGCTGCTGCAGCCGCTGGGCATCAGCCTGCGCATTTACCCGGTGAAAGGATATTCGGTGACGCTGCCGGTGCGCGATCCGCGGAAGGCCTATACGGTGTCGCTGACCGATGATGAACACAAGCTGGTGTTTTCGAGGCTGGGCGAGCGGCTGCGCATCGCCGGCACCGCGGAATTCAACGGTTACGACCGCACGCTGAACCCGGCGCGCTGTGATGCCATCCTGCGCCGGGTTGCCGAACTGTTTCCGGAGGCCGGTGACTTCAACCGGCCGCAGCTATGGGTCGGATTGCGTCCCGCCACGCCCTCCAATGTGCCCTATCTGGGCGGCACGCCTTACGGCAACCTCCATCTCAACACCGGACACGGCACGCTGGGCTGGACCCAGGCCTGCGGCGCCGGTGCAGCCGTCGCCGACCTCGTGACGGGGCGGCGGCCGGCGGTGGATTTCGATTTTTGCGGACCGCGGCGGCAGTGACGCGGCGGGCGCATTCAATGCCCCTGCAGTGTCCACACCCCGTCCCAGTCCTCCGGCGGCGGGTTGTCGCGATAAATCGCGCAACGCTCGAGGTAAATCCGTGAGGGGCGATCCCCGGGGCAGGCGGCCAGCGCCTGCCGGAACAGGGCCTCGGCACGCTGCCACGAGCGGTTGCGGTAATGGCCGACCGCCTCGGCAAAGGTGAACAGGACTTCGTCCATGCGCGGAAAACTCTGCGCGGTGTGGTGTTCCAGCACTTCGCTGATCGACACCGGCGCCTGGCGCCCGCGCACCCGGATCAGGTCGAGCTCGCGCAGGCGCACCGGCCTGCCCAGGCGCGCCACGGTGGTCTCGCAGACCAGCACATCGCTGCCATAGTACTTGTTGGCATTCTGCAGGCGCTCGGCGAGGTTCACGCGGTCGCCGATCACCGTGTATTCCAGCCGCTTCGGAGAGCCGATGCTGCCGGCGACGACGCTGCCGGTGCTGATGCCGATGCCGATGGCGATCGGCTCGTGCCCGGCCGGGGTCCGGCGGGCGTTCAGCTCGCGCAGGGCCATCATCATCCGGCTGCCGACGGTGACGGCATTCTCCGCATCGTTGCGTGACGTCCGCACCGAGCCGAAAACGGCCATGATCATGTCGCCGATGTATTTGTCGAGTATGCCGTTGTGGGCGAACACGATGTCGACCATGTCGGTGAAATAGTCGTTGAGCATCGCCACCGTCTCGCGCGGCCCCAGCCGCTCCGACAGCGCGGTGAAGCCGCGGATGTCGGAAAACAGCACGCTCACTTCGCGGCTGGCGCCGCCGAGAACGGCATCGCCACCCTCCAGCAGTTCGTCCATCACCGCCTTGCTCATGTAGCGCGACATCGTGTTGCGCAGGCGCTTTTCGCGGGTGATGTCCTCCATGATCAGCATCGAACCGATCGGATCGTCATGGGCATCCTGCAGCGGCACCGCGGTCATGTTGACCGACACCGCGCGCCTGTCGCCGAGCACGAGGTCCGAGTCGACCGTGCTGTCGATCCTGCCGGTGCGCAGCACTTTTTCCAGGCTGTGGGTCACCCAGCTGTTGGGGCCGTCGAAAACCTCCCCCACCTTGCGGCTCACGGTATCCTGCTCCGCGCGCTGCAGGATGCGCAGCGCCGAGGGGTTGACCTTGCTGATGGTGTTGCCCGCATCCAGCGTCAGCACGCCGTTGCTCATGCTGCGCAGGATGCTTTCGTTGTAGTTGCGCGAATTGCTGACATCCTCGAACAGCTGGGCATTTTCGATCGACACCGCAGCCTGGGCGCACAGCGCCGCCAGGCGCCGCTGGTCGGCCGCGGTGAAGGGCCCCTTCTTCTTGTTGAGGATTTCCATCACGCCGACCTTGTTGCCGCCCTTGGTGGTGATCGGCATGCACAGGATGTTGCGCGTGCGGTAGCCGGTGCCCTTGTCAACGTCGGGATTGAAGCGCGGATCGGCGTAGGCATCGTCGATGTTGATGCGCGCCCCGGTGGTGAAACACTCGCCGGCAATGCCGGCATTCGCCGGAAAGCGGATCTCCCGGGAGACTTCGCCCTCCACCACCCGCGACCACAGCTCGCCGGTCGCCGGGTCGTGGATGAACAGGGCGCCGCGGTCGGCGCCCAGCAACTGGGTCGCCGCGGCAAGGATCTTCTCCAGCAGCGGATCGAGCAGTATTTCCGAGGTGATCGAACTGACCACATCGAGCAGCAGGGCCTCCTCGCGCTGCGCCCGCTCGACCCGCTCGAACATGCGCGCATTCTCGAGCGCCGCCGCGGCCTGTGAGGACAGCCCTTCCAGCAGCTGCTGGTCCTCGGCGTCGAAGCCCCCCTCCCTCTTGTTGAGCGCCTGGGTGACGCCGATCACCGCCTGTTTCTTGTTGCGGATCGGCACACAGAGGATGTTGCGCGTGCGGTAGCCGGTGTCGGTGTCGACCTTGCGGTTGAACCGCGGATCGGCATAGGCATCCGGGATGATCTCCCCCCTGCCGCTGGTGAACACCGAGCCGGCAATGCCGCGATCCGCGGGGAAACGCACCTCCCCCATTGCATTGCCCTGCATGACCCGGGAGAACAGCTCCTTCGTTTCCGCGTCGTACAGGAACAGCGAACTGCGCTCCGCATTGAGGGTCTCGGTCACCACTTCCATCAGCCGCGGAAACAGCACGTCCAGCGACAGCGTGTCGGACACCCGGTTGGCGACATCGACCAGCGCGGTGGTCCGGCGCACCAGCTCGGTGATGCGGATCAGCAGCTGGGTTTTCTCGGCGTCCGAGAGGCCGCCAAGCAGGCGCTCGATGTCGGATTGCTGCAGCCGGCGCTCGAGGATGCCGCGGATGATCTCGAAATCGATTTTCATGTCCGCGGCACCGTGGCGGAGTCAGAGATCGGACAACCGCAGTTTCGCGAGCCCCGCCCCGCTTTTCTCGAAGATCATGATGTCTTCGGCGGTCAGCGGTGGACTGACATGCGGGCCCTGGATCCGTTCGCAGCCCAGCGCAAGGAGGGCGACAACGGTTTCGCCGTCGGCCACCCCCTCGGCCGTGAGCCGCAGGCCGAGGTCGCGGGCAAGCCGCACCAGGGAGCGGACGATTTTTCCGTGCAGCTGGGAACGCTGCATGTCATGCACGAATTCGGCACTGAGCTGCATCTCGTCGAAGGGCAGCTGGGCCAGGTTGCTCAGCGAAGACGCGCCGGTGGCGAACCCGGCGATGCCCAGGCGCAGTCCGAGGCGCTTGAGGCGGGCAAAGGCGTCCTTCACCTGTGCCAGGTCGCCGGCAATGGCCGACTCGTGCACGCCGATGACCACGCGGCCCGGCGGCACGCCCCAGGTGCGCAGCGCGCGGTCGACAAACTCCGGGAAATCGGGCTGCAGCAGGCCGCTGGCCGACACCTTCAGCCCAAGCTTGCATTGCAGTCCGGCCTTGGCGAACTCGGCGCTCTGGCGCAGCGCGTTGTTGAACACCCACCAGGTCACCTCGCGCACCAGGCCCGCGCTTTCCGCAGTGCCGAGGGCCTCTGCCTCGGACACCTCGCCGAGTTCGGCATCGGTCCAGCGCAGGCTGCATTCCAGCCCGCCGATGCGGCCCGACTGTGCATCGAGCTGCGGCTCGAAGGCCAGTCCGAGCGTGTTTTCCTCCAGCGCATGGCGCAGCCGCGTCTCGTAACGCAGCTGCCGTTCCTCGCTTTCGCCATGGGCGGGGTCGTAAACCGCGGTGCGTTCGGCGGAGCCGCGGGCAACCCTTGCCGCCAGCTTGGCATTGCGCACCAGCGTCTGCGGATCGCTGCCATGGTCGGGATAAACGGCAATGCCGATCACCGCATCGGTATCAAAAGTGCGGTCGCCGATCGGGATCGGCGCCTCCAGCGCGCCCAGCACCTTGTTGGCTGCGAGTATGGCCACCCCTTCGCCGGCGATCCTAGGCAGCAGGCAGGCAAACTGGTCGCGGCTGACGCGCCCCAGCTGGTCCTGCTTGCGCAGCACGCCCTCGCGCATGCGCCGGGTCACGCGCAGCATGAAGGCTTCGCCCTTCTGCAGGCCGAGCTGGCGGTCGATCTGCTCGACCTTGCCCACCTGCAGCAGCAGCAGGCACAGCTGCTTGCCCTCCTGGCGGTGGCTTTCGATGGTCGAGCGGAAGATCTCCATGAACGCCGCATATTCGGGCGTCGGCAGCGTGCGCACGACGCCCCCTTCCTCCTGCCCGCGTGCCGCCAGGGATGCCAGCAGCGCCAGTTGCAGGAAATTGAAGCGCTGCAGTGCCAGCAGGGTTTCCGTGCATTGCGCCGGGTCACCGGCTTGCAGCCGCAGCACGCCGCGGGTCATCGCGTCCTGGAATCGCTGGCAGTCCCGCCGCATGCGCTCCAGCGGCTCGCCTTCCGCATCCAGCGCCCATTCGCCGAGCGCGGCATGCACCGCCGCCGCCTCCGCGTTGCCGGACACCGCCTGCGTCCCGAATGCGGCAGCAAGAGTGCCGGCGACCGGCACAAACAGGTCCGGAGCCCGTTCCCTGACTTCACGGAACGCCGCAGCCACCCGGGCCAGGGTATCCGGGCCGGCGTTGAATTCCTCGGCCAGGCGCGCCGTCAGCGCGCCCAGGCTCACCGCAGCCCCGGGTTCGCCGTCTGCGGCCGTCTCAGAGGAAGAATTCGGAGGGATCGATGGGGACACTGCCCTGCTCCAGGGTGCGTTTGATCCGGTACGGAACGCCGGGGGCGGCTTTGGGCTCCTGCGCAAGATCGAGTATCAGCTGCGGGCGCTTGACGCCGCCCTGCGCATCGAGCACCACCATCACCTTGGGCAGAAGACGCCGCACCAGATTCTGCGCGATGACAATGCCGATTTCACCGGAGTTCAGCTCGACCAGGGCGCCGACGGGAAAGATGCCGATGCACTGCACGAACTGCTCGACCAGCGGCCCGTCAAACTGCACGTTGCGGGTGTTGTAGAGGTGATTGAGTGCATTCGAAGGCGAATAAACCTCCGCATAGGGCCGCGGGTGGGTCATCGCGTCAAAACAGTCGACCAAGCCGGCGATCGAGCCGAACAGGCCGATCTGGTCGCCTTTCAACCCCTTGGGATAACCGCTGCCGTCATAGCGCTCGTGGTGCAGTGCCGCCAGTTCCGGCAGTTCGGGCGGCAGGCCCGGGGTCTCCTTCAGGATCGCCACCGAGTGCGCGATGTGGCTGCGGCAGACCATCAGTTCGGGCTTGGACAGGACGCCTTTTTTCTCGACAACTTCCTCAGGCACCGCGGTCATGCCGACGTCCTGCAGCAGTCCCAGCATGCCGAGCAGGTCGAGCTGCTCGCGCGGCAGCTGCAGGAAGCGACCGAAGGTCAGCATGTAGATCGACACGCCGAAGGCGCGGTCCAGCGTGTGCCCGCCCTTCTCCTTCAGCTTGGCGAGCAGCATCATCGCATCCGGGTTGCGCACGACGCTGTCCGTCATGCTGGTCACGGCCTCCTGCACGCGCGGCGCATCCAGCGCCTTGCCGGCCTCCACCTGGCCCATGATGTCCTTCAGCACGACCTCGGTCTGCCGCTGCGCCGTGCGCGCAACCGGCAGTTCCTCATCGACCGTGGACTGCTCGCGGTAGACAACCTTGTGCTTGATCGACGTCAGCACGCTGGGCCCCAGCGGCTCGGCGACCCGCGGCCGGGCGGCGGGCTCGCCGGTGCGGCTGGTCAGCAGCGCGCTACGGTCGGGCAGGTCGGGGCCCTTGTCGAGGTCTATCGTGACCTTCTTGCAGTACTTCTTGAGGGCTTCCAGCTGCTTTTCATTATTCAGCACGAAGCCCTGGTACATGAACGGCGTTTCTGTCCACGGCCGGTCGAGTTCGGAGATGAATACGCCGAATTCGAGTTGTTCTACAGGGACTTCTTTTTTCATGTTCTTGGAATCAGCCCGCGGCGACCAGACCCCCCTGGCACACGCTGATGAATTCTCCGTCCGGCCGGCAGCGGGCGCAAGCCCGCATTCACCGGGTCAAAATTCGAATACGTGGTTGTTCTGCAAGAGCCGCGGCGGGATTTTCACCGACAGTTCCTCGATCTCCTGCATCGTCAGCTCGATCTCGCTGGGCTTGAGGTGGGTGATGTAAACCTCCACCTGCCGCTGCAGCTTGGCCAGTTCCTCGCCGAGCATCGACGGACACAGATGGCGTGCCAGCTCCGCCAGCCTGCGGTCCTTGTCCGAAAACGCGGTTTCGATGATCAGGTACTTCAGGTTTTCCGTGCGATTGACGATCTCCCACAGGCCGTCGTTCGGTCCGGTATCGCCGCTGAATGCCAGGCTGCCTTTGCCGCTGTCGAGCAGGTAACCGACCGCCGGCACGGTATGGATCGCGGGCAGGGCCGTGATCTTCCGACCGCCGAGATCGATCACGCTGCCGACCTCGATTTCACGGTACTGCATGAACGGGGCTTCCGGCGTCGGGATCACGGTGAAATCGGGCCAGATGTCCCAGTTGAACAGGTTCTTCTTGAGAATTTCGATCGTCGGGGCAGTGGCATAGACCGTCACCGGCTTCGGCCGCAACGCGCCCACGGAGTCCAGGAAAAACGCGATGGAATCAACGTGATCGAGGTGCGAATGGGTCACGAAGATATGGTCAATCAGCGACAGTTCGGGCAAGGACAGCTCACCGACGCCGGTGCCGGCATCGATCAGGATGTCGTGGTCGACCAGGAAAGACGTCGTGCGGTGCTGTTGCCCGCCGATGCTGCCGGAACAGCCGAGTATGCGCAGGCGCATGGGGTGCCTATCGCCGTGCCGCCGCTTCCGGGGGGCATCCGGTGCATGCGGCGTGGCTCAGAAGGGCATTCGCGGACTTCATCCTGTGCTTTCGGTCGGGACGGGGAAAACCGGAACGGCCGATTTTACTCCAAAGCACCCCCTGTGCCGTGCCGGCAGAAGGATGTCTAGCGCTCGGGCCACTCCATCAGCACGCGGCTCTTCACGGGACGGCCATCCTTGCGGGCCGGGACGAAGCGGACCGCCAGCAGCCGCTCGCGGACGTCCGCCACCGGGTGACCGGGATCCGCCGGGGCAACATCCACCACACGGCCCTGCTGGTCTATGCCGACCCAGACGCGGACATGTGCGACCGCCGCGGCCTGCCCCAGCTCCGGGGCTGCGGGATACTGATCCAGTTCGCGTGCCAGGTAAAAACGGGGATCGGCGCCGGCGGCATCGGAACCGGGCACGGCGGCCGCCGGCACCGGGCGATCACCGCCGGTCCGCGACCGTTCCGGCTGCACCCGCATTGTTGCCGCAACGGGTTCATCCGCGAAAACCGCATCCGAAGCCATCGCCGGTGCGGCGTCAAGGCGGGCCTGCAGCGGCCCCTGCAGGACAACAGTGCCGCCGACACCGCCACCCCAGCTGCCGGCGAGCAGAACATGCGCCAAGACCGACAACCCCAGGGCCAGCCTGAACCTGCCGCCTGGAACCTGGCCCGGGATCATCCTTGCCGTCCCGCCTGGCAGCCGCCTACCTGAGGGCAGCCAGCGCCTGCTCCAGCTTGTCAGCCGGCAGATAACCGCCGACCTGCTGGCCGTTGGCGAGGAATACGGCGGGTGTACCGCGCACGCCGAAACGCTGGGCCAGACGCTGGTTGTCCTCCAGCGGCGTCGCGCAGGTCCTGACCGCGTTCGCCGGCAGCGCAGCCTTGTTCATCAGGTCATCCCAGGCCCGGCCGCGATCTTTGGCGCACCACACCGCCTTCGATTTTTCGGCGGAGTCCGGCGACAGGATCGGCAACAGGAAGGTGTACACCGTGATGTCGGTCATCTTGTTCAGCTCCTTCTGCAGCTCCTTGCAATAGCCGCAGTTCGGATCCTCGAAGGTATAAACGACCCGTTTGCCGTTGCCTTTGACCCGCTTGATGGCATTCGCCTGCGCATTGACCAGCGCGCCCGATGCGATCTGGTCGCGGCGCTCGCGGGTCAGGTTGCGCTCCTGCGTGCTGCGCAGGTCGAACAGGTTCCCGCTCATCAGGTAAGTCAGTTTTTCATCGGTGTAAACCACCTGCCCGTCGAACACGATTTCATAGAGTCCGGGGAAGGGCATCCGGGTGATGCTTTCGACTTTCATCGTCGGAAAGCGGGCTTCGAAAGCCTTGCGCACATTGCCCTCGTTGGCATGCGCCGGAACTGCCGTCAGCAGCACTGCGCAGACAGCGGAGGCCAGTCGTTTGAACATGTCGTGTTCCCTGGGCGGATCGCCCGTGATTGGTGGTAAGTATGCGGCCCGCGTGAAGCTCAGGCCGCAGCGTGGCGGATCAGCAGGTTTTTCAGGAACGGCAGCTGATCCACTGCTGCCATGCCGGAATTGCGCGCTCCGGATATCCAGACCGGCCTTGCCGCAAAAAGTTTCTGCAGCCCGTCAGTGCCGAGTTCCATCGCCGCAATGTCCTCGCGCCGCGCCCTTTCATAACGCCGCAACAGTTGCAGATCGCCGCAGTCCTGCCCGGGCGCGCGCGCCGACAGCACACTGACCAGCTCACGCACATCCCGGAAACCCAGATTAACGCCCTGGCCCGCCAGCGGGTGCACATTGTGCGCCGCGTCGCCCGCCAATGCGATCCGCGGCGCCACCAGTTTCGGCACATGGGCAAGCCGCAGCGGAAAACCGGCAGCCGGAGTAATCAGCCGCAAGGCGCCCAGCGCACCGGCGCTGGCTTCCATGACTTTCCCAGCCAGCGCAGCGGCCGGCAGCGCCAGCAGCGCCTGCGCATGATCGCCGGCCGTCGACCACACCATCGACACCCGCCGGCCCGGCAAGGGCAGCAGCGCCAGCACGCCATCGTCGCGGAACCACTGGTATGCCGCACCCCGATGATCTTCCGCGGTTTCAAAATTGGCGACAACCCCGGTTTGCCGGTAGTCCGTGACCCGGGCCTCCAGACCTGCGGCCTGCCGCACCCATGAATCACCGCCGTCAGTGCCCACCACCAGCCGTGCCTGCAGCAGGCGGCCTCCGGCAAGTGCCAGACTGGCGCAGTCCGCGCCGATCTGCAGGCTGGCCGCGCGTTCCGGGAATGACGGCAGCGCCTCGCCGGTTTCGGCCATGGCCTGGCGCAGGGCACGCTGCAGGGCCCCGCTTTCGACGATGAACGCAAGCTCGCGCAGTCCGGCGTCATAGGCGCTGAATGAAAGCCGGCCCGCGGGCCGGTCTCCGGAAATCAGCATCGATTCCACGCGCTGCACGCGCTGCGGATCGAGCCGCTGCCAGACACCGAGGGAGTCGAGGAAGGCCGCGTTGCCGGGGCTGATGGCGTAAACCCGGGTATCCCAGCCCTCGCCCGTCACGACCGCCTGCGGCGCCTGCGCGTCGATCAACGCGACAGTCAAGCCCTGGCGCTGCAGCGCCAGCGCAAGACAGGCGCCCACCAGGCCGCCGCCGACAATCAATGCATCATGATGAATAACAGGCATCGGACGTAAAATCCGCTAGAAGACAGTGTTCCATGGCCCGCATTCTAGGCGGCCCGGGCCGCAGCCTCCAGAATCCCCGCCGGGTATGCTCAAAGGTGGATGTAACATACGGATTCTGCAGAAAAATCAATGGAATGGCCGGCAATGCCGGCTTGACAAGGGTCACCCTGCTCTTTAGACTGCGCCCCCTCCCGTGGCGAGTTAGCTCAGTGGTTAGAGCAGTGGAATCATAATCCATTGGTCCGGGGTTCAAATCCCTGACTCGCCACCACTTCTTTCCTTGTTTGTCCGGCCCCGCGTTTGCCGGACAAGACCTGCCGTGTTATCGTAAGCCGATGCGTAAGTTAATGCTTTTATTGGCTTTTTTGCTGCTCTCCGGACAGGCTTGGGCACAGCGCGCACTGCCGGCCGACGCCAAGAGAGCAAGCACCGGCGAGCGGCAAATGCTGCCGCTGGTGCAACTGGGCAACGAGACCCGCCGGCTTGCGCCGGGTGGCGTCATCATCGACCGCAACAACCGTGCGATCACCCATGGCCAGTTGCCCCCCGGCTCCGAAGTGCTGTACCTGCTGGACCGGAATGGCGAGGTGCTGCGCCTGGTGATCCTGACGCCGGAAGAACAGGCCCGGATCGACAGCGCAAAGAAGTAAACCGTGGGCAAGTTGTACATCAAGACCTTCGGTTGCCAGATGAACG
>VFQN01004196.1_pt1 | contig 19339 bp, 25 predicted proteins | sample 3512371 | NCBI WGS metagenome assembly VFQN01 (sample SAMN10412370, study PRJNA504923) | tailings metagenome | isolation source: Replicate 2 from Balatoc abandoned mine | place: Philippines: Itogon, Benguet | collected 2017-08-28 | reverse complement strand
CTTGCAACGTACGGCAGTGATCTCGCATGCACCACCGATTGCAGCTCTACCTCCATGGCTCATGCTCGCAGCACCCAAAACACAACACAAAAAAGGCAGCAAAACACTGTATGCTACACTCTGCCGGCACCGTGCCGCTGACGGTGATAGACCGTGACAGGTAGAGTAGGTCGTGGTGGTCAGTGGAGCGTTGATATCCGCCCACTTGCCAAGCACCGAATTCCTAGCCCCTGTAACCTTCTCACGAAGAAAAAAAAAAAAAAACTACGGTAGTAGTGTTTGCCTATTTGGGCCCTCTTAACAAAGGCCAAGTCCAGTCCAGTTGTCGCCGTGCCGATCCTTCTTCAGCCAGCATCAGCGTGCGCACTGTTCGCGTTCACCACCCTGCACCACCTCACCACCTGTCCACCCACTTCCTCTCCGCGTACACGCACCAGCCTTTCCACAATCCCCTGACTCCCTCACATGGTTTCCTCGCGCTTTACGTGTACAACCCTGCCTGCACCACCTCTGCACCTGCCGGACAGCATGGCCGCTACACCTATGGGACGGAGACGGTCTGCTGCGGTGGCGTGTGCTAGTCCTTCACACGAGTGCCCTTAATGCAGGGGCCCCAGACATGGATACCGTAGAGGCCTACCTGCAATCCTGCATGCCCGTAGCTGACAGTGCCAGTACTCCAACCTCAATGCCGCACGGTTCGCAAGTACACCCCAACTGCCTTTCGTACACAGCGACACGCACATCATGCAGGCCCAACCGCCAACTGCCCACACCCCAGGGCTGTTTCCTTTGCTACTTTGCCGCGCCGCGGTCACCCCAGTTGTGCAGTCATGCACCCCGGCAGCCTCAACGCACGTGCATTAGTGTGACGCCACCCCCGCCGCCAGCGCCTTGCACTCCACCCTGTGCCCCTCTCGCCAGTGCGCCCGCTGGCAGTCCGCCCCGCAGTACCGCACCGCCCGGCACCCGCCGCACTGCTTGAGCGGCAGCGCCCACTCGCCCTCGCACCCGAAGTTGCCGCACCGCGGGTTGCCGCACACGCGCAGCCGCGGCAGCGCCAGGTCCCGGCCCGGCGGCAGCACCAGCGGCGGCGGCAGGGGCCACGTCGGTGCCATCCGAGGCTGTGGCGGTTGCGGATGGTTGCCCCCAGCACCCAGATCCCTCCCCACCAGGTCCGTGGCCCCGTGTGAACCATCAGGTGGCGGGGGCTCCTGGGCCTCCATGCCTTCTGGGTCGTCAAGGTACTTCTGTACCAACTCATACACCGCCGCCGCGTACTCCTGAAAGCCCCCGTCCGCCTCTCCCGCGCCACCGTCATCGCCGCCGCCGCCGGGGCAGCCGGTCGTGTCCCCCTCTGCCCCAACGACCTCCCTTGCCGCTAGCTTCAATAGCGCCAAGGCCTGAGCTGTGAAGGGCTGGCCGAGGGCCGGCCATATGGCACACCTCAGCGGCGCTGCCAGGCACCCGGCACACGCGTCGCCATCACCGTTTCCGCTGCGGCCGTCGCTGCGCTTGATGCCCAGGGCACTGGTGCACACGGCGGCGGCGGCGGCGGCGGCGGCGGACGGCCGCGGCGCTAGCCAGCTGCGTACGCGGCCGCCGAGCGCCTTATGCGCGGACAGGGTGACAACGAGCATGGCCATGTTCCGACCAAACCTCTGCTTTTGGTCACCGTCCTCGGCCGGCAACGCACATGCCGCCGCCAGCAGCCTGTGCGGCTGGCACGCGAGCAGCTGTGCGGGGGGCAGCAGCATCGGAGGGCGGCACCAGCGCAACAGGCAGTCGAGCACCGTGTACACAGCAGTAGCCTGGCCTTCCGCAAGTCGAACGGAAGACTCCCCCGCCGCCGCCGTACCGCCCGCCACCCCCGCCGCCAGCTGCCGCGCGTACGTTGCCGCCAGGTTGCTCGCCGCCCGTGCCCCCAGGGCCAGCGCCTCGTGCGCCTCGTCCACACACCCCGCGTCCGGGGCGTGACTGGCGGCGTAAGCTGAGTCCCCGCCCGGCTCAGGGCCCTTGCTGCGAACCTCCTGCAACCTCCGCCGCACCTCCCTTTCCAGATTCATAAGTAACGCCCCTAACGCCTCAAGTACGTCCAAGGCCATATCCATAAGCTCCTGCCGTCGCTCCTTATCTCCCTGCCCTTGCCCACTCACACCCGCAGCCCCCGCCTCCGCCTCCAGCGCCCGTGTCAGCATGGCCGCCCGCTTGGACAGCGTGAGCAGCAGGCCCAGCTGGTCACCGGCCTCGGGTTCGGCACCGCCCCCACCTGAGGTGCCACCACTGCCAGCACCCGCTTCGCTCACTCTGCCGCTGGCGCCACACAGGTCACCGCCTGCGCTGGGCCTGCTGCAGCCGCCTCGGTGGGCCTGCTGCCCAGTGCCGCCGTCGCTGTTCCCGGCCCAGCCAATGCTGCTGCTACCAGCCCCAGTAGCCGTGCTCGCTCCATCGCCCCCCGCATTGAAGCCACCGCTGCCTCCTTCCCCGTTGCGCCCGCCGTCACCGCTACTCACGTCGTCCGCCGTGGCCTCTGGTGGAACAAGAGGTGCCAGCCCCCGGCAAGCGATGCGCCCTGTAAGCTGTGTAGCCCTGTAGAGGCTGGATGCAACGTCCGCCCGGCCCGCGTCCTGTGCGCTGTAGGCCAGGCGCAGGGTGTGGTCCAGGCTGGCGGCCAGGCCGCAGCAGAACAGCCGGCGGCGCACGCCTTGGGACGCGGCGCTTGGGAGGGTATGAACACCTGGAGGGCACGGTACGGGCAATCCGTGCGCAGGCAGTGAAGCAAGCAGATACATTACTTGCTGGTTTAACCATGGACGTTTTGACCGACAGTGTCTTTGTACACCTGCCTTTCGTGCAGCATCCTGACTGGAGTTAGCACACACGTTTGATGCCTAGGGGTCAAGCTGGAGTCACTCCGGGTGTACACCTCGGTTTGCATGCAGTGTTAAAGCCTGTGAGGATAGGGGAAGAGCAAGCCGGGTCAAAGTGCATAGGATACTCCTAATGAAGATGGGTAGATAGCAAGCTCAGCACTGAGGTGCTCAGGAAGGCCCTGAAACAGCATTCGCGGCTGCGGGTGTGGGATGAGGCGTCATCTCCTCCCGCCGTCTGGGTTAACGGGGTGTAGGTTAACGGGATGCCTCCCCGGCATGAGATGAGGCGTCATCTCCGCCCCCCATGTAGGTTAACGGGCTGTGGGTTAACGGGGCGCCTCCCCAGCATGAGGTGAGGCGTCATCTCCGCCCCGCATGTAGGTTAATGGGCTGTGGGTTAACGGGGCGCCTCCCCAGCATGAGGTGAGGCATCGCCTCCTCCCGCCATGCTGCTGCCAGATGCAGGGACGCCCTGATCATTACCCCACACTCTCGTCCCACTGATACACAGTCATGGACAGGACGCGCATGCCGCCATGCTGCTGCCAGATGCAGGGACGCACCGTACGCTTCGTGCTCGACGAGGATGCCGGTCGTTGTCAGCACGTCGTCCAGCGTGCCGGCCTGTGAGCCCTCCTTTGCAAACTGCGGTTACAGGAGCAACGGGAAAAATAGGAAACACTTTTACTTAGTTGTCACTCGAAGGCTCCCTAATACCCTAAAAGCTGCGCTGGAGCTGCAACAACACATATCGTGCTTGCATCACTACACCAGCCCCTGCTTACGGTATAGCGTACGGTACCGAAAAGGCACGGTTGCTATCCAACGTCATTTGCAGGCGGGCGACAACCTACCCCTTGCAAGACGTGCACGGGAAGCCCTTCGCGCCAGGTGCTGGGCAGGCGCCCCATAGCCGCCGCTGCTGCGTCCGACATAAGCGCCGCCGCCCACCCGGCCGCCTCCAGCCAGTGCGGCAGGCAGGACCGGGCCGTGGCCGCGGGGAGCGAGTCTGCGTATTTCGTCTTGGGCAGCAGACTCTGCACCAGGGCCTGTGTAGCACGAGCGGAAGGGTAGCACGAGCGGAAGGGCAAATTGTTAGGATACTGCAACGGATGCCAACAGCGCAATAGTACTAACACGTTACTGCCACATCTTTTGGTACGAATAGAGCCCACCTAGGCCATGGCTCACCCCCACCCCCGGACTACAAAACCCACGTGTATTAGGACGTAACATGGTGTTTGACAACGCAGGTAAAAAAACCCTACCCGGGCCATGGCCAATTCCCACTGCGGTGCAGGGGCGTACGCCCCCCTCAGGCCCTGCCCGCGGCACAGTCGGCACAGCGCCTCCGCCGCCCGCGCCGCCAGCCGTGCCCTCAGGACTGGCAGCGGCGCCGCCGGCACACCCGCCTCCTCCTGCAGCTGTAGCTCCTCTGCCGTACGCCAGGCCCATAGCGTTGCTGTTACTATGTCGCAGTGGCGGCCCTCGAGCCAACCAGCCGTCGGGCTGCCTGCGACCGGTTCCTCCTCGCCGTCCCTGGGCCCCAGGAGCTCCCCCCGCCGTGCCTCCTCCCGGGCAAACCACCACGCCCCGCTGCTGCCCGCCCAGCCGTCCGCCTGCCCTTGCGCCTCCTGGCTTTGTGTTTGCTCCCCCTGCTCCTGCCCCCCCTCCTCCCCGCCCCCCAGCTCCGCCCCCATCCCCGCGTGCGCCGCCAGCTGGTCCAGCAGCGCCACCTGCAGCCGCTGCACCGCCTCGTGCCGCATGGCACGCATCAGGCCACACGCCAGGCGCCGGCCCTCCGGCCCGCCATGAAACGCCACCTTCTCCTGCACCGCGACCAGCATGGTCATGGCGCGTGCCGCGTTGCAGGCGGCGCGGCTAAGGGTGATGTGGGTCAGCCCGGCAGCGCAGGGGCAGTCGAGCACGGCGGCGGCAGCAGCAGCCAGCAGCCCCGATGCCACCAGCGAGCCGAGGATGCCCAAGGGCTCCGCCTTTGGGTCTGTGCCGCGGCCCTCAGCCGCCCTGACGTGCTGCAACGCCAGCAAAGCCGTGGCCCACGTGCACTGGCAGAGCGCGTCAGCGATGGTTCCCCCTAAACCGTCCAGATGGGCCATTGCAGAGCCTGTGAACTGCCACATGTGCCCGTGCCGCGTTATCACACTGGTAGAAGCAGGCTGGGACGGCTCCCCGGCCTCGGCCCTCATGGACGCCGTGAACACGCTTATGGCACGGGCAGCGTCAGCGGCCGCCTTCATAAAGCCCCGCTGCGCCATTGCAGTCAGGGCTTCCGTGGCTTTTCGCTTGTCTGCCTTGCTGCTGCTGCTGATGCTGTGAAGTGCACAGGCCGTGTTGGAGGAGCGGATTAGCAGCAGGAACGCGGCCTGGCCAGCGGTTACGACGAGCCGGTGGGTGTCGTCCCTGAGGGATGGGGCGGACACACAGTGTGAAATGACAACAGCGTGCTCGCGGGAGTGCTGTGCCTGCGTGCCGTTGCAGCACGGGTGCTGTGGGGCGGTTGCGGTGCGGGAACGGGACATGTATAGAATCCCTGACGGTTGCTGTGTGTTCTCGCTTGCGTCTCATGTACTGCATGCCCACGTACGCACTGCTGTGCCGTTCTTTCCGGGACCACTACTGCCAACGATATTCCCGAGCTGCAGGACAAAAGCATATCATCACCAACGACGCCACTGCAAGTGGGCACGTGCGGTACTCCTAGGACGCGGCAAGCCCAAGGCGACCGCAACAAGTGCCCTAATGAGGTCTTAAGCCTTGTACAACACAATTCACGACTGTCACAATGTGGCGGATCACGCACCTCGACACCTCGGTCGTTCCGGCACCCGAGGTTGCGGCTTCTGCCTGCTCCCGCACAGTCGCCAGCATGAGCTCAATCCGCAACGCGAGCTTTAGTTCAATGAAAGCGTTAATCCACGTCTTGGCGCAAGCAAGGTCTCGGGCCTGCTTTGAAACCCTCCCTTCTTGGGACAGCATACGTGACCAGTTGGCCTCGAGCGCGTTTAATTGCTTATCACAATCGTCCGTCGGTCCTCTGTTTCCAGCAGCAGCCCCGCTCTGTTTTTGAGCCCCGATCAAGTCATCTACGCTCTGTAACAAGCGCGCAATGGACTTCGGAATGTGATCCTGTCCCATTCTCATGTTCTTACACCTGGTCATATGCCCCTGGTGCACGTTCGTGTGAAGAGCGGTACCGGTACCGGTACGCGGGGTACCAATCCCAAACCCGTACGGCATTCCACGTAATCCTCAGTATGGCGTGGCGGCAGGGGCCCACATGAGGACAAGCCCAGCAGAGCCCCGCCAAATACATTACTCCTTGATGCGCTGCCATGCGGTAGGGGGGAGCTGGGAGAGGGATGGGGTGTGCGCCCAGGGCCGGGTGAGCCCACATGGGGTACGGTGAGCCTCGGTGAGCAGCCGCGCATGGACGCTGTGCATCCTGCACATCGGAATTAACCGTGGAGAGTACAGCAATCCTTTTCCGCAGGGCATCTCCTTTTCCGTTTATGGTGTGCATGGCATTGGTGTGCCACTGCGCCTACCCTCCACACCTTCCGGCGGCTTGGTGTTCTATATCTGCTGGGCTGTGGGGCCGCCCGTCGTCTTCTGGGGGCTTAGGACTTGCCCTGCGGTAGCTGGCTTTTTGGTGGGTCAGTGGTATGGTGTTGGCTGTGGGCGGTCTGCGTTCTTGTTGTTGGGATGGGGGCCCGTCGGGGCCCTGGGTCTGTGGTGGTGTTCTTTGCGTGTCTGGGTCTGTGGGTTTGGAGTTGTGGTTCGTCCGTGCCCAGCCTTCCTGTCTCCTGTGCCTGCTTTCTTTTTTCTAGGTTTCCCTATTCCCTGGTCCCTGGGTCTCTTTTGGCCTGTTCCCTTTCTCCTGTTCTGTGGTGTTTGGTTTCAGGTCCTCTCCGTCCCTAGGTGTGCCCTTTTTGCGGTTGGGGTTCACTCCTTCACTGGGTTTGGGTTTTGGTGGTGCTGGTGCTTGCCTGTGCTGGTTGGGCTTTGGACTCCCGCAGTCCCGCAGGCCTGCCCCTTCCCGTCTCCTTACCTGTAAGCCTCTCCACAAAACAAAACCTTCCACCCAGCGTCTCCGTGCTTCCACCTTTGTTGTCAGTATGCAGCGCTGCAGCTGTTTGCAGCCAGCCACAAACCTGAAAGACGCCAAGCCACATGCTGCTTTGCAGTTACGGACGCCAACGTAGTATGGGCCCCCATACGCAGGTTCGCCGCATCCGCAACAATCAAATCCGAGTTCTCGTGGCCAGGGTTTACACGGTAACGGGGAGGTCCCCAGGATGCCGCACATTTTTTTGCTGCCCGTATGGTTTTACAGTTTTGGTCCCTTCCACAATGCTACAACCTACGAGTCAGCAGGAGAGCCTGTGCCATGCTACGGGGCTGTCGGGATCGGGATGTTGCACGGCTTATACCTCGCCCCGGTGCGACAGAGAGCACATGTGCCGTACCGTGCAAGTCGCGCCCCTAATACCCGCGCCTTCATATGCGTCAGCGGCACACGTGCCGAATGGCGGCGGGACGCAGGACCAGCCTTAGCAGCAAGCACCCGTGTGAGGAGGCGGGGCTGGGGTTCTGACGACGGACCTAGAGCTCTAATATACTGTACAGTTTGGCTGGACTCCTGCATCATGCCGAGATGCCGTCCATGCGCATGTGCACGTGCCAGGACATCCGCAGCGGCGGAGACAAAGCAGCGGCGCTTACAAAGCATACGGTATTGTACACAGTTGCATCGGTCGCAGTTCGCAGGGTGCATGAGACGCTGGGAGCAGCCTGGGCCTGGCTGCCCCGTTCCGCGTGCCGTCCCCTGCTGCCAAGAGGGCGCCGGCCCCCCGGGGAGCTCAGGACAGCCACCTTCGTCTGCCAACATGATCTGCCACCACCACCTGACGCACATACACCCGTTACATCCCTCGCAGATCGGCTTGAAGAACAAGCCGCCATACTGCACCATACGCCACGACAACAGACAGGGTACGCGCGCGACAACGCCGTTGCCTGTCCAACGCTACGCAGCCATCCACACAGTTTTACTGTTCACACCGTGGCTCTGTGCAAGAGGCCGACCGCTTTGGCCACTCTGCAGGCACCCCTCCGGACATCGCCCTCCTCACAAGAGCCCCATACACCACGTATGCAAACACAAGACTCTAATTCGGTCCCACTCCCCGACCAACAAACGTATACCGGTACTGCTTCTCTTTATTTTGCTCGCTTCCGTAACGCTCATAAGTCAGAACCCAGCCCACATCACACATTGGCAAACGTCTCGGCTCAGCAACCGTGGGAGCCGAACGGGCTCCAAGCCCAACCGCCGGCTTGCCCGCACCCACGGATACATCGAGTTCCTGCAGCTCCTGCAACGCCTGCTCGCAGTGATATCCCGGACAAGCCCCGGACCGCATCACGTGATGAAGAGGGTGGTAGCACATACACGCTCACACGCACCACAGCGGTGCTCAAGCTGGGCCCGCGCCCTGCTGCCTCCTCGCCCTGCTGTTCAAGGCTTCCTCCTCTTCACTCGCTGCGCCACGGCCGCTTCGCGTGTTTCATGGCCCAGGCAGCTAGGCAGGACCTCCCAAGGCTCACCACATAAACGTGCCCTTGTTCGTCTGCAACCCCTGCTAGCACCATGCAAAGAAGCCAGTGCCGGTACGTTCCGCCTGCCCTGCCACCCTGCCGGCCGCTGCCACGCCCACGCCCACGCCCACGCCAAGGCCAAAGGTCCGCCGCGGTCGCCTCAGATTGCCAACCGGCCAGAGACGCCCATCATACCGCACAGGAAGCGCCCATTTGCTGGGTGGGAGACGCTACAACACAACCTAACGCCGGTACAGGCTGCATCCCTGACACACCCCAAGTGCACACCGCTCGGCAGGCAATGCCGGTGCGCCCGGCAGAGTGCCGCAGCTGCTGACTCCGCCGCCTCCAGCGCCATCGCGGCCTCTAGCAAGCGAACGGGCGCAGCGTGCCGCCTGCACATCGCCCCCTGCAGATGTTCCGTGCGACGTGGCCCGCTCGCCGACTGCAGCGCTCAACACGCCGCCCCTTCGCTCCGCCTCGCCGCCTCCCGCGCCCCCCTTCCAGTCGCTGCATGACGGCGCTGCCCCGTTGCCCGTTGACCACCACAGTACCAGCTCTCCCTCGCCGCCGCGGTGCGCTTGCTGCCCCGTTGCCCCTTGGCTGCCCCAGCGCTTCCTCGCCGCCGCAATGCGCCCGCGGCGCGCCCTGTATCGCCAGGCCCGCACGCCGACCAAATCCTTCTGCACGCCGGCTCCTCCTCATCCCCTCCTGCAGCCACATGCGGCCAGGCGCCCATGGTGCCGACCCGTTGCCACCGTGCCCCCCATGCCCACTCGCCGCTGCTAGCGCTGCCGCTCAGAGCGCCCTGGCCCATCGCCCGCCAGCCTGCGCCTGGTCCGCCGCCTCCCGCGTTTTCCCTTGCTGCCCTCCACTACGCCAAAGCGCTCACCGCGCCGCCCCTTCCCTGCCGCCTACACCTGCACGTCCTCCCACGTCCCTCTTCGCGGTCCTGCCCGCGCAACGCTGGAGGTGCTGCCCCATTGCCTCTGGCCCCTCCCCACAGTCCCCCGCGATTACTGCCGTAAAGCGCTCACGGCGCGACCCCGTTGCCCGCCGCCTGCCAACACCCGCCGCCGCCGCTGCCGCGCACGGCGCGGCGCCGTTCCCCGCCGCCTGCGTTGCCGCTCACGGCGCGACCCCGTTGCTCGCCGCCTGCGTCTGCGCCTTGCGCGCCATGAGCGCCGCCTTGACGATGTTGCCGCGGCTGATGACGCCCACCAGCTTCCCCTCGCCGTCCACCACAGGCATGCGACGGATCTTCTTGTTGATGAGGATGCTGCGGTGAGGGGGGGCAGGGGCGGGGTGAAGGCATGTGGATGACAGCGGGCCCGGGGCTGGGTGGCGCGGGGACAGCGGGCTGGGTGGGCTCGGTGAGAGGTGGGTGGGAATCAAGGGGCGAATCACAGGCATGTGAGGGAGCCGGCACAGAGCGCAGGGGAGAATGCTGCCAGCGGCCGGCCGGGCCCGTAACGTGATTCACGCGTGGGCATTGCAGAGGAATGCAGCAGTGAAGGTGATTTGGCAATATAAAAGCCGGTTGGACACGGCGTGCCCGGCGCTGCGGGCACTCACGAGGTGGCATCCTCCAGGTTGGTCTCGGGGCGCACGGTGATGGGGTGCGGCGTCATCACGTCCTTGATCCTGGGGTCAGGCGTGCGAAGGGGAAACTTGCATGTTGCCTTCACACACAAATACAAAATGATAAACATAATGCACAATACACAGTATTCGTAACGTGCAAGGTGGTGCACAGCAGGCCGGGTGCACGGCACGGCGGCGCGGGTTGGAAAGTATCATCATGGAGGGACCTGTGGCGATCTCACTTGCGAGCAGGGGGCCAGTGAGGCACTAGTGCCGGATATGGGGTGTGGCGGGGTGTCGGGCGGACAGCTTGGCGCCACATGGGACACAGCCAAATCCCTCTCGGTGGCGGCTAGTAACCTCAGTGGGTAAGGTATGCGAGCACTTCTCATCGGCGCAGCGCACGGAGTGGGCCTGGCCGTGTGCGCTGTGTATCTGCATGGCTGTACTGGGATGTACGGCTTGCACGCCCCACGCTGCCGTCCTGTGCCGTACTCACTTCTTGCCAGCACTCTTTGCGAGCATCTTCTTGACCTCCTTGAACGCCTGTGTGGTACGGCAACGACAGGATACTGAGCACATACTTGCGATGTGACATGCGACAGCGCGATACGGAGCCAAGGGTACTGGCCGAGCTGTCCTGAACCCACGCCGCCCACGCACCTGCCAGCTCTCATCCGTCGAGGGGAACAGGTCGCTGTTGGTGCGGCCCACAGCGTCCAGCGCTAGCAAGTCAAAGTCCGACACCACACCCACGACGTGGTTGTCGTTGTCCAGGACAGGCAGGCCTGGTGCAGCGCAGCGGGATTGGGCCGTCTGTCGGTCATACGGTTGTTGCCGCTCACGCAGGGTGTTGCGCGCCGTGCCGAAACTGGCGCGTGCAGGACGGAATTCCAGGAGCTTTTACGTACCAGTAATGCGGTTTGCCACGAGCACATCGAGCGCGTAATCAACAGTGTCCTCGGGCTTGACGCTGAAAAGGCGCCCGCTCGTCATGACATCCTTCACGGTATTATAGGATGCAGGTGCCTGCAAACAAGCATGCGCAGCAGTATGTGAAGTTGCGAGTATCTGCTAGGTCGTGTGAGCAGGGCTCTTGCTGCGCGTGAGGCAGCGTAGGCCGGTTGGTGGGTACGCCGAGAAAGACAGTCCGACCGGCGGGTGGCGCGTCGCTGAGGGCACACAGTACCCTGTAAGCGTCACCAACGCACCTGAGCGTTGGCTGCCCGGACGATGCAAGTCGAGCGTGCTGGCACGCGACGGGCACCGAATGCGCTCGAGGTGGGGACAGGCCGCGCGGCAAGCATTATTTCCCTGTTGCCGATTCAATAGTTATCTGTAAGCAATATTAAATCGGCAGAAGCTGGTCTGGCTCCACAAATGCCAAGTGAACGGTGTTTCAGTCAGGGCCTGGACACGGGTCCGTGCGCGGAGGTGATCTCTCTGTTTATTGGCTAGGAAAGTTGCTAGTTTAACGATCACGCGAAAGTACCAAGCAGCTCGCTGTGGCAGCGTGTGACGCGTTTTCCTGCATGGCCCCGATGGGGACTCTCCCCTCGCAATCCACTGGCCAACTGTTGTCCCGCATGACGTGGGGCTGAAGTGCCATTATTTTGCGTTTTGCTCACTGCCGTGGGGCCCTTTACTGAGCGCCGACCCCGCTTGTCCATCCTCTCGAAAGACTACTTTGCGGAACACTCTCCTCCATGAGGCGCCAGGCCATTAGCTGCCTGCGCGGCCTATGGCGGGCTCAGGCTGGTAGGCCTATATGGAGCTGGCGACGTGGCCACCGCGATGGGGCAGGCGCTGAGCAATGTCCCTCGTGACCTATGACCGCAGGGTCTAGCAGCCGGGAGGCATCTTGCAATGCAGCTTCCATGTCTTTTGCAGCACAAGGAGTGCTTGGCGAGCAACGTGGCTTGAGGACCAGGTGCGTGCTTTGCAAACTTCAGTGCTGTTGTCATTGCGATGGCAGCCCTCAACAGCACTGCATCCGGCGACGTCCCCCTGCAGCGCTGATGTCAAGCCCGGGGAGATTGCTCCTCTCTCGGCGATGCCGTTCTCGCTCCAAGCGGTGCGCACGGCCACCGCCGCGCCTCTGGCCCCGGCCAAGGTGAACAACTTCACGCTCAACTTCGGGCCGCAGCACCCCGCTGCCCACGGCGTGCTCCGGCTGGTGCTGGAGATGCAGGGCGAGATCATCACCCGCGCCGGTGAGTCCTCTCGCAGCACCCAGACTCCGGGGGCGTGGGGCGTCAGGGTCCGGGCGGTAGCCCTCCCAGGGCACGGGGAAGCTGCCACGGCGGTTGCCAACGTGATTCCAACCCCGAAGCTACTCCCCCAGCCTCCCATGACTTCTTGGCCTTACGATTGTGCTCATAGCGTACTGGCTCCTCCGCCATGCCGTAGGCCCAGGCGTAGCCAACCTGGTCCTTTGACCAACTGTCCCATGGGGGATGCCGGTACCGCGCTCTGGCGCCTGGAACTTCACATGCCCTCATGAGCTCGACAGGCTCCCCCTTCACCAGGCTGTTACACCGCCAATTCACTTGATAGGTCCAGGGTCCCTCAGCTATATCCAGCATACAGGTTTGCACCAGCCATCCCACGCATCGACCCACCCGCAAATCCCTCCCGTCCTGCTCCCCTCCCGCCCTCCCCCCCCTCCCTCCCCAGACCCCCACATCGGCCCACTTACCTCCCTCCCCTCCCGCCGTACCCCCGCACCTTTTCCTCCCCAGACCCCCACATCGGCCTGCTGCACCGCGGCACGGAGAAGCTGATCGAGTACAAGACGTACCTGCAGGCGCTGCCGTACTTTGACCGCCTGGACTACGTGTCCATGATGTGCATGGAGCACTCGTACGTGCTGGCCATCGAGCAGCTGCTCAACCTGGCGGTGCCGCTGCGCGCGCAGTACATCCGCGTGCTGTACAGGTGGGCAACCAGCCTGCATGGATGCCAGTAGCCGTGCGCCGTACAGGTGGGGGCCTGCACGGGTGTCGTGGTGTATAGGTGTGCATATGTATGGTACTGTGGACGCAGTGCATCCGCGTGCGGTGGGCAGCGACGCGGTTGGGGGCGTAAACAAACCATAGCATAAACATGTACTTAGTGGGTGCTAAGCTGGCAACACTGGCGCCGCGTGGTGTGTAACAGTGCACGTGTTTAATCCTGTAGCCGCAGCGCACCCGCGTGCCGTCCAGGTGGGCGGCCGTTCGAGCGGGGCTCCTCGGTTTGGATTGCCAAGCCTTCGCCGTTTGGCCATCAAACCCTGACGCTTCGGCACAGTACATGCAGTGGTTCCGCATATTTCCCTCTGAGGTGCATGCTGGGGGGTGGCGACTCCCTTTCGCCTTACGCTGTTCTGTAGCACGTACCTACTCTGCACCCCCACCCTCCCCGCAGCGAGATCACTCGCGTGCTGAACCACCTGCTGGCCATCACCTGCCACTCCATGGACGTGGGCGCGCTGACGCCCTTCCTGTGGGCCTTCGAGGAGCGGGAGAAGCTGTTCGAGTTCTACGAGCGCGTGTCGGGTAGGGCCAGCCCTTGAGGGACGGGAATGGGGTGGGAAGCAGCGCGTGCCGGGTAGGGCCACCATTCAGGGACAGGACAGGGACGGGAGTGGGAGTCACCTGAGCGTGTTTCGGGTGAGGAGGCACTCGTATAAGGCCGGGGTGGGGTGGGGTGGGGTAAGGGGATGGGGTGGGGCACGTACGACGACGAGATAGGGCGGCGGGTAGCTGTGGGGGGGGGGGGGGGGTGGGGGGGATATCTGGTGGTACGGAGAGCACAGGGGCGCGTGTCAGGCGTGTTGAAGCAGGGGGGCATCAAGAGGGCCCAGCAGGGGGTTAGGTGGAGGGTCCAGCAGCAAGGATACCATGGTGGGTGTAGGGTGGTGCGAGGGGACTTAAATTGAAGCATGGAGAACAGGCCCCCCCCCCCCGCCTCCAGAGCGCCCAAGTGGCGACCTGCAACACGAAAATGGTGTGCCCGTCGTGTCCCTGCACGCCCGCTTATCCGCGTGGGCGGGAGCACAAGGGCTAGTTACTGCCGTGGAGGTATTGCCACTACACACCTGCCCCTTGTCCCGCTGCCAGGCGCCCGCATGCACGCCGCCTACTTTTGCGTGGGCAGCAGCACTGTAACTACATCCTGGCATTCACCACTTTTCCTTATGCGTTCCCCCCGTTCCCGTCAACCCACCAGGCGCCCGCATGCACGCCGCCTACTTCCGCGTGGGCGGCGTGTCGCAGGACCTGCCCATCGGCCTGCTGCGCGACGTGTACGACTGGGCGCGCCAGTTCAGCAGCCGGCTGGACGAGATCGAGGAGCTGCTGTCGGGCAACCGCATCTGGAAGGAGCGCACAGTGGACGTGGGCACCATCACCGCGCAGATGGTGGGTGGGCGGGTGGGCGTGTGATGTGGTGTAAAGGGCGTGATGGGAGAGGGTTGTGTCGGGCGGGTTGCGTTAGGTGGGGGCACCATCACCGCGCAGGTGGTGGGTGGGCGTGTCAGGTGTGTTAGCAGCATGTGTGTTAGCATTCAGTTGCGGACAGTCGTGTTGGGCATGGCAAGGACGTGGGCACCATCAACGCGCAGATAGTGGGTGGCGGTATGCGTGGAACGCGAGAAAGGGGAGGGATGTGCCGGGCGAGCTGCGTTACGTGAGGGGGCCATCACCACGCAGGGTGGTGGGTGGGCCGGGCGGGGGGGTGCGTCCACGAACGTGTTGGTTGGCGGGTGTCAGCTCCCAGGTGGGTGTGTCGGCCTGTTGTGGGGGCATCACGTGAGCGCACAAGCTATCATCACATGTCGGGGCCGCAACTTGACGCCTTGCCCAACTCAGCCACAACCAAAGAATGGGTATGATTCTTGTTTCAGGACCAATTAATGAGTGATAAACCCCTCATCACGTGTTGCCAACCACACTCCCGCTCCCCCGCCATCGCAGGCGTGGGACTGGGGCTGCTCCGGCCCCATCCTGCCATCCTCTGTACCTCGGTCCTGCTAAGTTAACAATAACCCTCATTGTAAGCTCCCCTTCATCCCCCCTCCCGCCATCGCAGGCATGGGACTGGGGCTGCTCCGGCCCCATCCTGCGCGCCAGCGGCATCGACTGGGACCTGCGCAAGACGCAGCCGTACGACGCGTACGGGCGCATGGAGTTCAACGTGCCCATCGCGGGCCACGGCGACTGCTACGACCGCTACCTGGTGCGGCTGCAGGAGATGCGCGAGAGCCTGCGCATCATCTACCAGTGCCTCAACGAGATGCCCGACGGGCTGTACAAGAGCCCCGACGGCAAGGTGCGTGTGGGATGGGGGTTGGGAAGAGGGTGGGGGCGGGGGCGGGGGCGCAGCGCTGCAGGCCGATGAACGGGGTGATGCTTGGCTGAGGTGCGGGCGAGATGCGGGAGGCGGTGAGGGGGGTGTCGGGACGGCTTGCGCACGAGCTGCGGGTACCTGTCGGTCGGGCGCAAGCGTAGTCCTGTAGGGGATGTCCCCGGCTACACAATTGAACCTTTGCCCGGCCCCTCCTGCCCCCCTCCGCCCCCCCCCCAGGTGTGCCCCCCCAGCCGCTCCACCATGAAGCAGTCCATGGAGGCGCTCATCCACCACTTCAAGCTCTACACCGAGGGCTTCCACGTGCCGGCGGGGGAGACCTACAGGTGGGGCAGGGCAGGGGAGACCTACAGGTGGGGCAGGGTAGCGCGGCAGCCGGCGCACGCAGGCCCTGCACCGTCGCACCGGTGCCCCGCCCTATCAGCACGCGCACAGTGGATACACCCCAACGCGGATCTCTTGTACGTCGCAGAGCGTGCGCCTGCTGCAAGCCTCGGAACCAGCGCCTGGTCCAGCTGTGTCACCGGAACCATCCCCGGACAACCATTCCGGCACTATCAATGCAATCGTACCTCCCACAGTGCCACTGAACACGCTCTCATCCCTTGCCGTTCTCCCTTGGCCCCCTGCCGCCATCCCCACCCCCACGGCTGTGGAGGCGCCCAAGGGCTCCCCAGACAGCACTCTGGCACTGTCAAATGCAATCGTACCTCCCACATAGCCACAGAACATGCGCTAATCACCCCGCCGTCCCCCCTGGCCCCCACCTCACCCTACCCCCAGGGCGGTGGAGGCGCCCAAGGGCGAGTTCGGCGTGTACCTGGTGTCGCGCGGCGGCAACCGGCCGTACCGCTGCAAGATCCGCTCGCCCGGCTACGCGCACCTGCAGGCGTGTATGAGGGGCATAATAGCAGCTTGCAATGCGATATGAAAGGAAGCCAATAGGCCTGCGGGGAGGGAGGTTAGCGGCCGGCAACATTTAAAGCGAGTCCTGCCTGCGGGAGGGAGGGAGAGCGGGGTACTGGCGGGGAGGGGGGGGGGGAAACACACGACACGTGAGACACTGATTCCTTGCACCGTCATTGCTGCTCAGGGCCCCAGACTGTCTTTGCGCTTACAGTCCGTAACCCCCCGGTGTCCACACTGCTCGCCGGCAGCGTCGGGGCAACGGTAGCACCTCCACTATTCTGCGTAGTGCTCACCGTGTGCGCTGCGTGTACAAGTTGTGTGGAGCTTTAGGAGGGCCTTGCACAGCGAGCTTTGCTGATGGAAATGGCCGGTGTGAAGTTACCATTACTACTTCCTCGCAGATGCCGGACGCTATCCTAGGGAGAGTTATGTAATACGAACAAAAGTGGAGGACACACGAGATGAGCATAGCCGACACGCACCCCTCCCGTTGCAGATGATGGACGTGATGAGCAAGGGCGCCATGCTGGCGGACGTGGTCACCATCATTATATGTATTAAATATTTATATATAATAATAGTATATTGTTTATTTTGTCTCAACCTCTCCCCCGCAGATGATGGACGTGATGAGCAAGGGCGCCATGCTGGCGGACGTGGTCACCATCATTATATGTATTAAATATTTATATATAATAATAGTATATTGTTTATTTTGTCTCAACCTCTCCCCCGCAGATGATGGACGTGATGAGCAAGGGCGCCATGCTGGCGGACGTGGTCACCATCATCGGCACCATGGACGTGGTGTTCGGGGAGATCGACAGGTAGACGAACAGTACGGCAGCAGGTGGTTGGCCGCGGTTGGCGGTGGTTGCAGTGTCTCCGGAGAGCTGCCGTACGGCGCGCGCATGCGGGGGGTCCATGGCGCTGGGCTTGGGCATCGGGTGTAGTGGACTACTGGAGATGCGAAGAAAGAAAGTGTACTCCGTGGGCGGTCGGGGCTTTCGGCGGGCCGAGCGGTGATGGGTCGGGAACCGCGAGGTGTGCTGCGCCCCGTCTGTGCGGCGTGCGGGGCGGCTGTGTCGTGCGGCCCGGAGGCCGTGGCTGTGAGGGCCGGTGGTGGCGGTGGATCATCGTAGAGCGGCAAAGCAACTGAACCATGAACGGTCAGCCTGCGGTGGTGGTGGCGGGTTAAGCGGTAGGAAGGCAGATGAAGTCTGTGTCGGGTGGTTGTTGGGGGGAAGGTGGAAGGGGGGCATTGTGCTCCAAGCCGCTGTTCCCAATTGGCAAGGCGCGGGGCGCTTGGGTCAGGGCTCTCCTGGCTAATCCAGTGGCTTATGACACGCAGCGTACATTGGGGTAGGGTGCGGGTGTGCAGGGCGGTTGCCCTGTATTCGCACACCACCACAGGGGCTGCAGGCTTATCTCGTTAGTACGGTATTTGTTTGACAGTGTAGGTGTAGTGTGCACAGATGCTGTGTAGAAGCTGCTGTCCATGCATTGACATTGCGAGAGGCAGTGGCTATATGGTCATGCAGTCGGGCGCGTACAAGGACTCATTGTCGTCGTGTGCCATCAGGGGAGTATGCCATGGCTTCGCGATACTGCTTGTTTTGTGCTGATGGATCGCAACATGTGGGCCGGTACTGGGCCTTTGTAAACAGCTCAAACTGGTTCAAACGCTGCAGACGCCTACTCATGAAAAGCCATACAGCTGTGCGCCGATAGGAGGGCCTTGGTCCCCTCCAGGCTGCCATTCAAGTGGGTATCAGACACCGGACAGGGGCACGGTCAGTGCAGTTCAGTAAAGCTGTTACACGTGGCTGGTGTAGCTTCCCATACAAGCCGCAAGGCCCAAGGGATACAACAAAGCGAAGACGCAGCTGTGTATGGTAGCAGCACGTGTGTCATAGGGGAGCTCCCCTGCACCAGGAGGCTCCCCTGCTATCCCTCAGCATGATACATACGTACTACAGCCCTCGAACAGGACCTTACTATTGAATTTTCCCTTCCCTGTTTGCCGCAACGTTACACCTGAAAGTGAGAAAATGACATACTGGTACCCACATCTAAGCACCCAGCACCGTCTGGGCTACTTACCAGCCTGCATGCCCACCACCCAATGCCCCCACACCCAGCACCTACGGGCACCCCCATCGCCATCACCACCATGCATCGGCCGGTGAAGGGCCTGCTGCCGCCGCCTCCGCCGCTGCTGTTTCTGCCGCTGCCACGCCCACACTGGACACCTCCTGCTGCTGCTGCTGCTGCTGCTGCTCTCCCCGCAGCACGGCCACCAGCCATGGGTGGTCCAGCGCCTCCAGCGGCGAGGGCCGCATGGCGGGGTCCTCGTCCACCATGGACGCGATCAGGTCCCGTAGCCCAGCGGGCACGCAGTCGGGGAGCTCCTCCTCCCAACGCACATACTGCTCCCACGACACCATCTCGTCGTACCACACGGCGCACAGCGCCAGCACCCTTGCCACCGAGTGCATGTCTGTCTTGAGTGTTACTGGGTAGCGGCAGGGGTGCTTCATCAGCTTGGCCTCCATCTCCGGCGAGCAGTAGCCCAGAGAGCCCGCAGCGTGATGCAACACGCCCGACGCGTCCGCTGCGCACGCCACCCCCGGGTCGCCCAGGCGGCAGCTGCCGTCCGCCATGACGAAGACGTTGTCCGGCTTGACGTCGCAGTGGGCGTAGCCCTGGCGGTTCATGTGTGCTAGCGCAGAGAGCAGCACGTAGGCCACCTCCGCCACTCGCGTCTCGGGCAGCAGCAGGCCTTCGCGCTCGCCATCTTGGCAACGGGGTCTGGCAACGACGGCGGCTTCCTGCGGGCGCAGGGCGGGCCGCAAGGAGTAGCTAGGTCAGGGGCTGTGAGGGAGCACTGGCGTACGGCAGAGCACAAGCGTAACTCGTCAGCAGATCAGGGTGCGTGCAGGGGGGGAGGTAGAAAACTTAGTTTTGGACACATATGCCTACTTAGTTTCAGGAGGGGGGTCCAG
>VFQN01004195.1_pt1 | contig 19343 bp, 16 predicted proteins | sample 3512371 | NCBI WGS metagenome assembly VFQN01 (sample SAMN10412370, study PRJNA504923) | tailings metagenome | isolation source: Replicate 2 from Balatoc abandoned mine | place: Philippines: Itogon, Benguet | collected 2017-08-28 | reverse complement strand
TCCCATTCCCATGCGGCAAATCACACGAACAAGCCTACAATCATGCAATCCGTGAGGCGGCATCTGCACAAAATGCCGATGCCTTCTTTGTTGGAGCAGGTGGGGACAATGTGTTCTACCTTACGCATTCAGCGCGACCGCTAGCGGACCGATTCCGCACAGAAGGGTTGTCGCCAGGCGTACTGAAAACGCTGCGCGATATATGCCAGATCACGGGAGCCGGCGTCGCCGAGGCATTGATCGAGACCGTCCGACTTTTGTTTTCGCGTTCCAAGAAGATGCGCTGGAGCGCCGTATCTGATTATTTGCACCCTGACGTTATCGCAAGCGAGCGAACCCGAGCGGTCGAGCACCCCTGGCTAAGTCCACCACGGAACGCCCCGCTCGCAAAGCTCGGTCACGTTGCGATGATCCTTCAGGCGATGAACCACGTCGAGCATCGGGATAAGCAACTGGCGATGCCCATGATCTCACCTCTCCTGTCTCGGCCGGTCGTTGAACTGTGTCTAAGTATTCCGTCGTGGGAATCCTGTGAGGGTGGCGTCGATCGTTCGGTTGCTCGTCGTGCTTTTGCATCCGTGCTGCCGCGCGAGGTAATCGAAAGGGCGGGCAAGGGAAGCCCCGATGGCTTCATTGCGCAGTTCATCGATCGGCATCGATCGCAAATAATCGATCGACTATGCGAGGGGCGCCTGGCAGGGCACGGGATAATCGATCGCTCCGCGATAGAGCCACTTCGGCGATCGAGCGGCGGGAATGGGCTGAATGACTGCCCGCGGATCATGGCCCTTCTCGATGCGGAGGCCTGGTCCGCACATTGGTCGCGTGCATAATCGCAATCTACTCCGGGATCGGCCTCTTCCACGATGCCTTCATTTCCGACCACCGCTCGGCTTCTGCTTTCCGAGCTGGATCGCTCGGCACTAAGCCCTTTAGCCAGAAATCAAACCAATCGATATTGCGCCAATAGATTGCCAGCCGATGCGCGGGTTGCCATTTGATGTGATCCTCGTCGGGGAAAATATAGAGATCGCTGGGAATCCCGGCTTGGACTAAGGCCGTGTGGCCGCCGACCATCGCCAGATATTCATTGTCTGCGGCCTGAAAAAGGAACGGAAAGCTCACGCGTCGAGGATCATGGATGATTGAGATCTTCGACCAGAACCCAGGGTTCGCGTCCGCAAGGCGAGGCCACCCGCTTTCGTGATAGTTCTGCGCGATCATTGGCCCTAAGATCGCGTCTTGGAAGGGCTCCCATCCACAGCCCGAGACCGACCCAGCTGAAAAGAGCTGGCTATTTACCGCCGCGAACTGAACTGTGGTGCATCCGTCGCTCAGACCGGAAATTCCGATACGCCGCGGATCAACGAGACGCTTGTCGATCAGTCCACGGGTGGCGATTTCGATCGCCGATAAAATACTCCGTCTACCTCTGAAATCGTCGTTGAAGGCTGCTACAAGTTGCTCGATTGATTGTTTTCTCCCGACGATATCTTCATACGTCAGATTGTCGACGCTGAGGATGAAGTAGCCTCTTCCAGCAAGCGCTTGGATCGGCACCTCGTCCCCGATGCCCCCGCGAAGAAATCCCTTAGTGCGATATTGGACGATCACCATCGGGTAGCGGCGGCCAGGCTCGTATCCGACGGGATAAACCAGATCGCCATAAAAGGGCACATTCTCAGCGTTGAGCCAATTCAAGCGCTCTACACGCCCGAGCGAAAGGTTCGAAAACTCCGGGTTCGGATCAAATATCTCTTTGATTTGGCCGGTAGCTAGCTGAAGTCTGACGAAATGGCGCGGTCGTCGCGACCGCTCCCGCAGGCAGAGCAGGTCGTCTGCGATCGGCTGACATTCGATCAACGCGTCGCTGGTGAGGAGAATGCGTTTTGGTTCACCTCGACCCGGAATCCATTCGTAAATGGCAGTGAGGCTGTTGGCCCAACCTTCGCGGCGCGAGAATCTAATCTTGGTTCCGTCGTCATTCCACCAGACCGAAGTGGACCAATCGAATTCGCAGGCCCGGAAGTGGCACTGTTCTGACTCTTCGTTCCGTTTGACCGTCAAGCGATAGAGGGGAGGGAAGAGTGGAGTGTCGACGGTTTCCGCCCATGCTTCTGAGCCGCCAGCAGCTCTCGAATACGCCGTGGCGTTTCCCGGAAGACTCCGAGCTACGTCAAACAGACTGGCCTCATCCGCACGTGCCTCGCGTTCCCGCCTCTCTTCAAGATCCATACTCGTCAAGAAGCGATCCGCGTCGGGCGTCTGAGGTCTCGCACCACGCACCGGAAACGCCCGCGCATCGAACCGCCAGCCCCTCAAACCTTCCCGATCAATCTCAGCTGATTTTTCGGGCAATTTTGGGCGGGCCGAATAGACAATCGTTCGTCCGTCCTCAGTAATCCGGAAGTCATCGACATTCACTTGAGAATGCGTGACCTGACTGGCAGCCCCCGTGCCGACGTCGACATGCCACACCTGAGTCAGTCCATGCTCGCGTTTTAGATATGCGATCCAGCGCCCCATGGGTCCCCAGCGAGGAGTAATCGGTGCAGCGGTTCCAATCGGAAATTTCGCCCAACCATATCTGGGAGGTTCATCGCGAATGAGTTCGCGGCTTAAATCAATGATGCGAACCTTTGCCGGCGTCTCGAGCGAAAGGATGGCCAGTCCGACGCAGTACAGATTCTCCTTTGGAAACCCTCGATGGAGAAAGAACGCCACCCATTTTCCGTCGGGCGATATGGTGAACAGCTTTCGGCGGCGATCTGGCAACGTCGCCGGCCCAATATCACGTAGTTGCGCAAGTAGCTCAGGCGTGACGGGACCGCTACGAACCTCCTTCTGCGCTGGAAGCGCCAATCTCGCACAGACATCGGCGGCGAGCGCTGAATGTGGAAGGACGCCCGCTGCCCCGACCAGCAGCGTTGCAGCGAAGCGCGTTGGGAACGGCACGTCACCAAGCCTTCGACAACGTCAGGCTTATTACCCTCCCAAATGGCGAATGATTGATTGAATCATATCGGAATGCAGCCGGATCGACCGTTCGAATAAGGCTGGGTTTCTCATTAAACAAATTTTGAATAGCGATGGTCAAATTTGTGCCCGACAGCAGGCCGCTCGCCCTCGCGCTTCGGAAGGTTGCGACAGTGTCGAACGTCACAAAGGATCGGACTCGCGCACTAGGCTGGAATCGATTGTCCTTGGTGCCGCCGACAAATGATGCGGACGCACTTAGAACAAAATTGGCTTCCTCCCAGCTCGCGCTCATTCTCCCGCGCCAATGCGGCGGCTGAAATATCAAGCCCGCTTGCGGCATGGACGGAAGATCGGTCGTAATCCGCCGAGAGCTATCGAGGTAGCTCAGCGCTCCCTTGAATGACAACGTCCTGTCGTCCCCAAGATCATGGAGAAAACTCACTGATCCGTCGAAACCTTCGGCCGATTGCAGAGATATATTCTGGAGCTGATCGTTGACGATCGCTGCGACCGCGCCGGGATCGAAGGGGACGCCTGTAAAATTTGCGAATGTGCCGGTGAGGCCGTCGACGATCGAGAGCACGTCTGTCGCCGATGGATCGAGCACTACAAAGTCGCCGAATACCGGGAGCAATGCGCTTGTCACCGGAGAAATCGGCTCCGCGACGCGATTTTTATACCGAATCCTGAAGTATCCCAAGTCGATCCTCAGCCCGGGAACGCCTGCGGGCTCGATCGACGATGACAGACTTAATGTGGTCGCACGTTCCGGCTGAAGGTTCCCATTGCCGCCAAATACCAAGAGCACGGGATTGGCGTTTGTGGGGGAGGGGTTGAAAATGAACCCCGGCACCAACTGGGCGTTCGTCGTTTGGCCCGTCTGGAAGAGGGTTGGAACCTTGAACGATTTTCCCCAATTCGCTTTGAGTTCTAACCCGTTGATGGGCGCGTAAATCAGCCCCAGCTTCGGCGTCGTAACACGGTCGATTCCTCTGTGATCCTCGATGCGGATTGCGCCGTTCACCTGCAGTTTGCTTGCGAAGGCGACCGCATTTGTCTCTGAGATCAGCGGCAACGACACTTCGCCGTAACCGAACAAGACTTCGCGAGATTCACGAAAAACATCGATCGGCGCCTCAACGCCGCCAACAATTCGGCGGGAATCAACGCGAAGACGATTGGAGCGATAGCCCGCCCCGATGGCCAATCTTGCGTCGCCGCCGGGCAAACCAAAAATTGGCCCCTCTGCGCCAACCTCGCCTGACCTCAAACTATTATCATAATTGGGCAAGGCGCGCATTGTCTCGACGCCGCTGGCATATGTGACATTCGAGATCGTGTTGTTGCTCTGGCTGTAAGTTCCAAGGATATTCAGATCCCAACCCGAGGGCAGTGAAAAGCGGAATGCCGGGGACACAGACCAACTGTCGACGCCCGAGGCGACTACACTCCCTTGCCGGTAGCAGCTAATCGAGACAGCAGCGCTTGTCGGCGAAATACAGCGCGCCGTCGTGCGATGCGTAAAATGGCCATCAACCTCAAAGACACTTCTATCGGAGATTTCCTGCCTGCCTGCGAGGACGATGCTCAATTGCTTTTGACCGGGCACGACAGTGGAGTCGGGAAGAAGGTTGCTGGTATATGATCGCTGCCGTGCTTTGATTTCCCCAGTTCGAGAGAAGTCGGCAGCAATCATGGCGCTACCACTGTCCCACGAAGGACCTGCGACAGCGCTATATTGCTGCACAAAGGCTCCGCCCTCAGTCGCTGCACCGATCCGCGCGGAAGTGAACAAACGGCCAAAGCTGCGCCTGAGAATAATATTGGCGACGCCGGCCACGGCGTCCGAGCCATAGAGTGCCGATGCGCCGTCGGTTATCACATCAACGCGATCAATCGCCGCCAGCGGTATCGCCGAGATATCGATGCCTTGACTTATGGCATCGAATGCGACGCGATGACCGTTCAAAAGCGTCAGCGACGCATCTGGGCCAAGGCCTCGCAGATTGAGCGTCGAAGAACCCGAGACGTTCGAAAAGTTGCCCTGACCCGTCGGCGCGATCGTGGGGTTCTGACCGCCCGAGAAATTCTGCGGGAGATCGCGGATCACTTGACCGAGATCGGTTTGGCCCGCCCGCTCCGCATCGCGCCGAGAGATAGTCGTGATGGGCGACGTTGCGGAGCCTCCGCGAATGCGCGATCCGGTAACGACAATCTCGCTTTTATCGCTGCTGTCGTTCACCGCCGCTCGCGACGCGGGAAATCGCTCACGGATAATGATTGCCCCTCGCCGTTCTAGGATGACGAGGTTCGTCCCTTGGATCAGAGCTTCTACGGCCTCGCGAGGCGTGTATTGCCCTTTCAGGGCCGGCGCTCGCTTTCCGTCCACGATGTCCGTCTCGAAGAATATCTCGCTGTTCGACGTTCGCCCGACCGCGCGCAATGCAGAACCCAAATCCTGGGCTTCGAGTTGATAACCGCGGCGCTGCTCCGTTTGCGCGGCCGCAGGTGTGCACGCCAGCGCCGCGCTGATCGCAATCGCGGACGTAAAGAATTGGCCCCTTAACGACATGAATTTCGCCTCCCTGCCCCCGGCGAGCGCGCCGGTGTTGGGGAGGCGACGAACGAGGCTCTCGAATTATGAGGGCGGCGTGCAGTTTTCCTTCTGCGGTGTCGGGCACGTCTTGACGAGAAGCAGCTGATTATTTCCCCGAATGAGAGCCAAGCGAAGCATATCGGCGAGATTTTCGGCCAGCCGCTCCACATCTCGAATGCGGTATGTGCCGGAAACTTTTCTGTCGCTGACGTCTGTGGCGGCCACCAAGATGGGGCCGGTCGCGTAGCGGTTCGCCTCGCTGACGACATCGCTGAGCCGCACGCCGTCATAATCCCTGACCCCTTCGGGCCAACGCCGATCGGCAACGGGGGCATTGGTCACCTGAATCGGGGTCGCCGCTTTCTCGGCCCGGAAAATCAGCTGCTGGCCAGGGGCCAGCCGGACCGGCATTGCGGCTGACGAACGATCACCTCGAACCCTGACGTCGATGGAGCCTTCGAAAAGTTGCACTGTGACCCGCTCGTCGCGAGCCAAGGCAACGTCGAAGCTGGTGCCCAGCGCGGTTACGGTGCCATTTCCCGCTTCCACGACGAACGGCCGATTGTCATTCTCTACATCGAACCGGGCGCGGCCGCGGACTAGCCGAACATCACGCTGGTCCCGGTCAAATTTGGTCAGCACAAGGCTATCGGTGTCGAGCGTCACGCGCGATCCGTCCGACAACTGCACTTCCCGAATCTCACCGAGCTCGCTCTGCAGCTGGCTCGAGTTCCCGCCGGTGGCGCCGCTATTGGCGATCTCGGGGCGGTCCTGCTTGAGCGTGCCGGGCGAAACCACGCCAAGATAGAGCGCCGCCACCGCGCCGACGAGCCCCAGTGCAATCCCTGCCATTTTCAGTCTTCCAGCCTTCTGACTGGCAGGGCTCGGTAAGGGGGAGTCAGCGTCGTCCGGCGCATCCTCCTTCAGCCCCTTGCCGATACTGAACGTCTCTGCGATTTTGTTATAGGCTGTGCGATGCAGCGCACCACGTGCGAGCCATGCTTCGAACTCTTCGCGGCGAGCCCCGGCATCGGGGCCGCGCATGATCGCAAACCATTCTGCGGCCTCGTCCCTCAGATTACCGGGCCGCTTTGGCGTATCATTATTTTCGTTCATTCCCGCTCCAGGGCCGCGTCAATGTGGGCGAGAGCGCGTGCGACATGATATTGCACCGTGGGAATCGAAATCCCGAGCTTTTCCCCGATCTCTCTGTAGGCAAGCTCTTCAACGCGGTGAAGCAGAAATACTTCTCGCGTGCGATCGGGCAGCTCCGCCAAGGCGCGGCGATAAGCGCGCATCACGTCCTCAGCTTCCATGCCGTGTTGCTGATCGGGCGAGACAGTTGGTTCGCATCCTTCGCCGATCGGCACATGAAACGAAGCCAGTCGTACTTCCGCGCGCTTGCCGCGGTCGTATAGCAAATTGCGGGCGATGCGCTGCAAATAGGCCGCCGGTGTCGGCAGCGCTCGCTGCGCCATCGATCCCACGAGCCGAACGAAGGACTCTTGGACGAAATCTCCGGGATCGTCTCCGTCGCGCAACCGTGCCCGGAAATATCGGGTGAGGCGAGGGGCCTCCTTCCGGAACAGGGACTCAATATCTTCCTCGATCGCGGACTGGCCTGCGGCGACGGACGCATCTTCTGCATTCAGCCCGTCCGTCGGGCTGCGGAGATCGCGGTTCGGTGGCATGAATGCACTTGGCCTCTCGGGCCGACAGATGTCGGGCGCCCGGGATAGCCGGTGCCGAACTGATGCAAGGTGCGTCGCCTCGATGATCTCGACCGCGACCGCTCGACGCGAACAACGAGCGTAATGATACCCGGCAGGATAATCCTACGGGGCGATTGCCGGCTCTGTCCGCCCCACAGCCATGTTCATAATCGATCCGGGCAATGCTTCAAGCCTATGTCGAAGCTCGGTCGGACTCATTCATCTTCAAAGGATCCCCAGTCTTGAAATAAGGAAAATTCCTTGCCGAGGCTCTTTCCTCTAGAGAGACGTCGAGCGAGCGCGGGAGGTTAGCGACGAAGCCGAACATGAACCGGGATCGGCTCCGAAGGCGGGCAGGGTGGGTGGCTCAATGGGTCATCCCGCACGAACATCGTGTGCGCGCGTGGCTTCGCGGGTCCCGCGCCGCTCCGGAAGAAATCGACGAAATTGTGCAGGATTGCTACTGCCGTTTTGCTACGATTGAGAACGTCGAGCACATTGAGCAGCCGAACATTTATTTCTTCGCTATGGCCCGCAACCTGCTCATTCGTACTCGTAAGCGAGCGAAGATCGTGCCGATCGAATCGATTGTGGGCCTGCAGGACGCGCTAGCCGACGACCTTCCCGACCCCGAAACAACGGCCGCTGATCGGCATGCTCTGGCAAAGCTCATCGCGTTCCTACCGGATCTTCCGGAACGATGCAGGCGCATTCTCGAGATGCGAAAATTCGATGGTCTCTCCCAGCGTGAGATCGCAGCGGCGTTGGGGGTAACGGAATCGGTTGTGGAGAATGATGTGCAATTTGGAGTTCGGTATCTTCGCGCCGCATGGCGCGATGCAGAGTATCGGGCGGACCAAGCTATGCAACGGTTTGGTGAGGGAGGCGCGCGCCGATGACCCAAACCAGCGCCTCAATCGACGCAGCCGCCGCTCAATGGGTTGCTCGCATGGATTCAGAAAATTGGTCCGAGGCCGACGACCTTGCACTCGAGGATTGGCTGCAGCTCGACATTCGGCACCGCGGCGCGCTCGTGCACGCTCAGGCTCTATGGAGCACCTTATCTGATACGCCTTCCGTTCAATCGATCGATGAGGATGTCGCGAAACCCGCACCTGAACCCAGCCGCCGGGGCGTGCTCATATGGGCCGGCGGAGCGCTGGCAGCCTCTATCGTCGGCGGACTCTATCTTGCTAATGTGGGCAATTCCTACTCAACCGAAATCGGCGAAGTGCGCCGCGTTGCACTTGATGACGGTTCGACAGCGGCCCTTAACACTGACAGCCGCATGGATATTGCCTTTGGCAAGAGCACCCGGCTTGTTCGCCTTGATCGCGGTGAAGCGTGGTTTGAAGTCCACAAGGATAGCGCGCGTCCTTTCGACGTCGAAGCCGGCAATCTGCGAGTTCGAGCCGTCGGAACCGCGTTCGCGGTAAGGCTCCGGGCGGGTGGGACCGAGATCAGCGTCACCGAAGGCGTCGTGGAGGTATGGAAGATTGGCGATGTGCAGCCTAGCATGCGCCTCCGAGCCGGGAGGACGGTCCTCGTGCGCGACAACGCCTCGATCGTCCGGGAGCCGTCGGAGCCGGATGCAATCGAACGTTCGCTTGCTTGGCGCACCGGCAACATCGATCTCGTCGGCACACGTGTTGAAGACGCCATCGCCGACATCAATCGTTACAACAAGCGGAAGATAGTCCTGGCAGATCCGAGCTTGGCAGCTGAGGTGTTCGATGGAGTATTCCGCACAAACGACCCTGAAGGCTTCGCACGGGTCGTGGCTGGAAGCTTCGACCGATCCGTCGATCTCACCAATCGGCGAGAAATCAGGATCGTTGCGCGCGGAAGCAATCTCGCTCCGAGGGAATAAATAAGGAAAGTTCTCTTGACAGGCTCCTTTCACTGACAGGCCTTCAATGGCCCGCAAATGAAGGGGCAAAACCATGAGCTTCAGGACCAAGAACAGCATATTCTTCGCTTCGACGGCGTCCATGATTGTCGCTGCGGCGTCGACGCCCGCCGCTGCACAAACACGTTCATTCGACATTCCTGCGCAACCAGCCGAGACCGGGATACCCGCGCTCGGGCGGCAGGCCGAGATTCAGATCGCAGCCGCCAGGCGATTTACTAAGGGTCTTCGCACAAACGAAGTCCGCGGAACGATGACGGTGAAGGAGGCTCTCTCGAAATTGCTCGACGGAACGGGGCTAACTGTACGATCGACGGGACAGCGGACCTACATGGTTGTGCCTTCCTCGGCGCGATCGACGGCTGAAGGGGTGCCCCTTGCTGCCGATCCGCAGGAAGAACAGATTGTAGTGACGGGGTCGAGAATTCGTGGAGGTCCCGCTACATCGCCGGTCACAACCATAACTCGCAAAGACGCGGAACGAGTCGGGCAGAATGACCTAGGCCAGATCATCCGCGATATTCCGCAGAATTTTTCGGGTGGGCAGAATCCCACGATCGCTGGGCCCGGGCAGGGAGGCACGCAGAACGGCACCGGCTCGTCGGCGCTTAACCTGCGCGGGCTAGGGCCTGATGCATCACTTACCCTAATCAATGGCCATCGGGTTGCATTTGATGCCATCTACCAAGGGGTGGATATCTCCGCGATTCCGCTTGCTGCAATCGATCGCATCGACATTCTCATTGACGGTGCATCGGCATTGTACGGCTCTGACGCCGTCGGTGGTGTTGCGAATGTAGTCCTGCGCCGCAGGATCGATGGTATAGTCACTTCGGCTAGGTTCGGCGCTTCAACATCGGGCGGCGGCGAAACCCAGCAATATAGCGTCGCTGGTGGACCGGTATGGAGTTCAGGCAGCTTGATGCTGGCAGGTGAATTCCGGAAGTCGACCGAAATTGCTGGTCGTCACCGAGCCTATACCCAAGCCGTCGCTCCCGATGCGACGATGATCGCGGGGCAGAAGCAATTCAGCTTCGTGTTGGCAGGCGAGCAATCACTCGGAAGCTCTGCTTCGCTTGAATTCGATGGGCATTACATGCATCGCTCGGTGCCCCAGTGCCTGACCGGCAGTGTTGCCGCTCCGCAATTGTGTCAAGCCAACGGGAGCGTTGTCGCGACCGATGTCGATAGCTGGTCGATCTCACCGGCGGTCAAGTTCTCTTTCGGAATGGGATGGAAGGCTCGCATCGGCGGCACCTACAGCGGCAGCGAATCATCGGTCGAAACGCGCGTAATATCGGCTGGAGCACAACTGCAGCTGGTACGTCCAAACTATCTTAACAAGCTCAAGGCGATCGAGTTCGGAGCAGAGGGGCCTGTTTTCACCCTGCCCGGCGGCGACGCGAGGCTTGCTGTCGGTGCCGGCTACCGCTCGGATAAGCTCGGCGTTGACTCTCGCACGTTATCGGGCGGCATCGAACGGCAAACGGTGCTCTTCACCGAGACCCGTAAAATCGGATTCGCATATGGGGAATTGTTCCTTCCGCTAATCGCGCCGGAAACCGATATCCCGCTAATTGAAAAGCTGCAGATCGTCGGTGCGCTCAGATATGAAAACCACCGAGGTGTCGGCGCGGTCACAACCCCCAAAGTCGGTGCTGTTTTCGCGCCAACGTCTAGTCTGGAATTCAAAGGTAGCTGGGGAAGATCCTTCAAGGTCCCGACGCTCTATCAAACGGGTCAGCTTTCCAATGCACAGCTGGTCCCGAGCACCAGATATGCACCAGCCCCACCAACCAATCTGCCAGTGCTTTTCATCTTTGGCGGCAACCCGAATCTAGGTCCCGAGCGAGCAACGACGTGGACCTTATCCGCGTCTTACGCGCCGCACTTTCTCGATGGGTTCAAGGCGGAGGCGAGCTACTACCGAATTCGATATCGAGATCGGGTCGCCGCGCCCGTTTCGGTAACGAGCGGCGCCTTTCTTCCCATATATTCAGATTTCGTCCAGCTGAACCCCACGTCTCAGGACGTGTTGGGTGCACTGGACGGCGTTACTGGCTCCTTCACGAACCTCACTGGCCTCGCTTTCAACCCTGCCTCGGTCTCCGCAATCTTCAGGAACAACCTTCAGAATGTTTCGTTGCAGTCGCTCGAAGGCGTCGATCTTTCGGTGCGCTACCTCGCAGATTTTTCCGAAGCCAGTCGCGTAACGATCAAAGGTGCAGCCACCTATCTCGACAGCAAGCGGCGCTTGACCGACGGTTCGCCAACGATCGATCAATCCGGGCTAATCTTCACGCCGGCGCATTGGCGGGGTCGGCTTACGGCATCGTTTGACAAACACAATGTCACGGTGTCGGCAATCGCTAACTATACAGGCGGGACGACGGACAATCGGCTGGCGCCGACGGTCAAGATTGGCTCCTTCAAGACCTTCGATACCTTCGTGACTATTCGCAGCACGGCGACGTCCGGCCTATTTTCTGGAATCGAGTGGCGAGCAGGCGCCCAGAATATCTTTGGCGAGAAGCCCGACATTATCCGGTCGACCTATCCATCCCAGCCACCCTTTGATTCGCTGAATCAATCCCTCTTGGGGCGCGTGGTAAGCTTCACCCTATCCAAAGTTTGGTAACATGCGGCTCCTCAAAATGAAGGCCGCGCTAGCGTTTGCGGCCGCGGCCTGCGCAACCGGCCAAGCGCGTGCAGCAGATCGCTGTGATGTTATGATGTCGACGCAGGAGACCGCGTCCGGCAAGGTCACCCCGGAAGCACTGACCAAGTTGCGGGACATAGGCCCCATATATCGCCTTGATTATTCGCGCGATATCCTAGCGCTGTCACCCGACGGCATGACCGCAGCATTCCAGATCCATCGAGCCGATCCGGACCGCAATCGATATTGCGTCGGGATTGTCACTGTGTCGCTCGCTCGACGAGGCAGCTCCACGGTGATCGACACAAGCGACGAGTTGATCATCGATCAATCTCCGGCCTATGGCTGGGCTGCATATTCGGTGGGAGTTCCGATCACCAACACGCCCCGTTGGTCTCCGGATGGCCGCTGGATTTTGTATTTGAAGCGTGTGGGGGGCAGGACGGAGGTCTGGCGCGCAACTGCGTCGGGGGTTGGCCCTGCCAAACAGCTCACCCACAACGATCAGGATGTTGAAGATTTCCGAATTGCTTCCGACGGCAAAACCATCGTTTTCTCCACCCGACCTCGACAGCGCGAGCGCGAAACCGCCGTTGACGCCGAGGGGATGCGGGGTTGGCGTTTTGACGAGCGCGCACTCCCCATCGCAGGCGCAAGACCGCAAGCGCCAGCCGCGCAGATTGAGTATTTTGCAGCGAACCTCGATGGCGGTTTGCAGCGGCCTGCATCTGTTCAGGAGGCCGCTATCTTTGCGCGAACTGACGGTGTGTCGGCTAAGGCGAGCGCGGTCGCAGCTGGTCCATTCGGCGAAATCGCGTGGACCGAGCCCCGATCAAACCTCGTGTATCCGGCAGACTACCGGATCGTTGCGCAGAAGCCAGGAGACAAGCCGATCGTTTGCTCTTCAGAGCTATGTAAATTGGGTTCTCTCAGTTCCATCCACTGGACCGGTGATGGAAAGAGGGTGAGGTTCATTGAGCGCGAGGGCTGGGCAGGAAGTCAAATTGCGATCTATGAATGGGAGCCTGACACGCAACGAGTGAAGCGAGTCTATGTTACCGAAGATAATCTGATTGAATGCCATCCAATCGACCATGACCTCATATGCTTGCGTGAAACTTCCCTAGAGCCCCGACACCTTGCCCGCATCGCGTTAGGCGGCGGCCGCATAGAGAAGCTTTTCGATCCGAACCCGCAGTTCGCCTCGCTAAATTTGGGTCGAGTGGAGCGCGTACGTTGGAAAAACCAATTCGGCGTGCCCTTCTACGGGGACGTCGTTTTTCCGACAGATTTTGACAGTCATCGGAGTTTCCCGTTGGTGGTTGTCCTTTACAGGACGAGAGGCTTCCTCAGAGGTGGTGTCGGTGACGAAATGCCCATCCAGTCCTTCGCCTCAAACGGCTATTTCGTACTGAGCGTTGACGTCCAGGATGTCGAAGCGATTGTTGGCAAGCAAAAGAATGCCGCAGCCTCTGCGATGGCATTTAATCATAATTTCCTCGGCCGACGGCACATCCTCTCAGCGATCGAAACAGCAGTCAGGACCCTCATTGACCGCGGAAGCATTGATCCGAAGCGCGTTGGGATCGCTGGATTGAGCGAGGGATCGTCAACGGTCCAATATGCTGCACTGAATAGCACCCTGTTCGCCGCGGGTTCTATGGGATCCTGCTGCTGGGAGCCTATTCAGGACGCTCTTCTGGGGCCCAAGATTGCCGAGCGATATCACGAGCGGGGTTGGCCGAAGCTGATAGACCGGAATGCTGAAGCGTGGTCATCAATTTCGATTATGACACAGCCTGAGCGGGTCAAATTCCCACTGCTCTTCCAGTTGGCGGATAGCGAAGCCCTCGCAGCTGTGCCGACCTACACTGCGCTTGAACAGGCTGGCGTCCCTGCCGACTTTTATATGTTCCCGAATGAGAGGCATGTAAAATGGCAACCGGCTCACCGGTTGGCAGTCTATGAACGAAATCTCGCTTGGTTCAATTTCTGGCTAAGGAACGAAATGCCGACCGATCCTGCCCGACTGGAAGAAGCGGGCCGCTGGAAGGAGACGCAAAAGAACTGGCCCCGCATACCGACCGCAGGTGAGCCGTGATTCTCACCGACCGCGGCGATCCGGGGTATCCTTCATCCGTTCATCGCCGCTCTTAGTGTCCGGACGGTCAGTTACAGCCTCGCGACTTCATGGCCACTGCCTTCAGTCGTTCCTGTCATTCTGGCCAACCCTCGGGTAGCCAGTTGCGCGATGTGTGGATGACGTGGAGGATCGTCAGCAGCTTGTCGTCGTCGCTTAGGGCGTAGGCGATAATATACGGGAGACGATTCACGGATTTCTCGTAGGTGCCGCTGACACGACCGGGGTGGCCCGTCGCGAAATTGCCCAGCGCATCGCCTGTTTCGCGTATCCGCTTGGCGACCCGCCGCGCGGCCGCCGGATTATCGCGCGCGATGTGGACCAACTGCTTTTTGAGATCATCAACCGCGGCGTCCGACCACTGCACATGTCTCATGCGGCGTCGTTGCCTGCGGCTGCGATCGCCGCGTCAATCCGGTCCATGGCTTCCTTGTGCGGGGTCACTCTGCCGGCGTCCAAATCCGCTAGTCCCCGCTGGATGCCCTCGATGATCTGCAGTTCGCGATTCACATAAGCTTCGACCGCTTCGGCCGCGAGATAGGATTTCGTGCGGCGCGTGTTCTCCGCGAGGCGGCCGAGTTTTTCCTTTAGATCGGGCGTCACCCGAATGGTCATGGTCGTGCTGGCACCCATAGCGAATCCTCCGGTCAGTTGTGTACCTTGTAACACAAATGCACGCCGATGTCTCTCTTCATGTCGTCACCGACACCTTTGGTAGGGCTTGACGCGCGCTTCTCTGCTATGGTGCCAGCGAGAAAATCGACGCCGATCAGTCGACCCGAGAAGGGGAACTTGTGTTGGCCAACTTACCCTGTGCCCGGCGCTTGGCGAGTATCGCCATGCGTGTGTGGATCTCGTCGCGGCTGATATCGGCGGGATCGAATATGCCGCCATACCATTGGATCATCGACGCGCGCTCCGGATGGCGCGGCTTCGCCATGGCGTTGAGAAATTCTTCAAACCCCGGCGTGCCGCCGACATCTTCGGGCGGCGCGCGCCGTTCACCATCGACGAACCGCGGATAGTCCGTCGCGGGAATTGCTGACGTCACCTCTTCGATCTCCACACGATGGCGCCAATTGTCCCCGAAATCGTAGGTGTAGATGAAGCTGGTGACGCCGCGCTCGACGAGCTTGCCGATGCGCATATTGGCGGCGTCGCGGGTGCGGACCATGAAAGCATCGTCATCATCGAAGCGGACGCCATAGGCGGCATCGCCGAGGTCGAACCGGAACAGATGATAGTTCTCGAAGAGCATGCAGGCCTGGATCGCGAGGTGCAGGGTCTTCAGGCTGTTGGTCACGGGCAGCTCGACACGGCGCCAGATGGCTGGCTTCATGTCTTCGAGCGCGATGCGAATGCGGGCGATTTGATCGGTCATACTGCTGTGTTGAGAGCCATCCTAAGATCGGAACGACGCTTCAATGCTTGGTGCGTCGGAATTATGCCGGAACGGCGGTGAATGCAAAGGTCGTGGCCGGCTCTGCCGTTGGCAGCGTCCGTTTATGGAAGATGCGCGGCTTGCCGGTTTCACGGGGTGACGGTTGCTGCTCTATCCCGCTTCATGCTCTTTGAAACGCAAATAGGCATCCATGGGCAGCCGTAAGGCTCGCGGATAAGGAGGAGGCTCCATGGCCTGCAAGTTCCTTATCAACCCTTTCTCGAACCAAATTGTAGCTGAAAGCTCTGGGCTATTCTGGAACGTCAGGGCTTGAGAGAGCGGTGTTCCGGCCTCCGTTTTGCAGACCCATGATATCTGAACCCACGACGCAGCTTCATCGACAAAATATGGGCCAAGGCAGCTTTGCCTGACAGAACGGGCCGTTTGCGCAGTGAAAGGCTCTTTCGACAACGTCCCGTCAACAACCGAGAGGAGTGTAAGATCGGCAGTTGTAACGAGGTGGCGGGCAAAGGCGGCGTCGTTCTCGTTTGCAGAGGCCAGCGCGACTTTCGCGCTTTCAAAAAGTGTACCGCCTTTGCCGTGCATCATGCCAACATTGGCGATGGAATATGCCATCCTTGGCTGACGGTCTCCGGTTGCCGCTTCTCCCGTCGCAGCGTGACTTATCTCGCTATGACGGCGCGTTGCTTCGGGACCGGTCAACGTTACGCACAATCCCGTCCGTGTATCGTCGTTTTCCATGAAACCGATCGTTCCCACGACGGCCCCTCCGGGTTTGGGCATATCATGCATGAGAACAAGAAATGGAGCGGGCCTATCCGGCCCCATGACCCAGACTTGAGAATCGCGGATAGCAACCGCACTCAGTTTTCCACCGCGTAGCAATCCCTTTGGATCAAAGGCTAATATCTCCGTGCCTTCGTCCGATTCCTTCAGGCCACCGGCAAGATATATGGCAAATTCATCTTGCGGGGTATCAGCAGTGCTGGGGAGGGAAACTGGAAACTTGCACTCGACCAATGCCGGTTCCGTAGCATCCTTCGAATTCGCGAAAGCCGAAGATATTGGGGTTAGACTCGCCAATGCCGCCAAACCGGCTGTGATCGCTGTACCTCTCATGCTCTCCCCCTTCATGCGCTTGGCGGTCGACTTCGCTACTTACATTGTCGCGAGGTTGTCTCGTTCGCCCGTAAGTACCGCCGACGAAACTCGTCCGTAGGAGATGCTTAAGATTGTCGTAAAAGCAAGGGCACTTAATCGAAGAATGCAGGCTTCGTTGTATCGGTGGCATAGGCAAAGGCGGCGTGAATGTCGGCTTCGATCGTCCGACCTCTCGACAAGGGCGGCAAATCGTCGATCCCGAAGAAACGCGCCTCGATGGTTTCGAGACCCGGTTCGGGAATGGCGTCATCAGTCCGGTCGCAGAGGAAAAACATTTTGTAAAAGTCGCGGACGTCGGCGGGATAGCCTGAACTGGCTTTGTGTCGAACGCCGAACAGGCGCCGGGCTGAAACCTCCAACCCTGCCTCTTCTCTCATCTCCTTCTCGATATTGCGAGCAGGGGAGAGACCAACGTCGGCAAAGCCGCCCGGTAGCGTCCACAGTCCATCGCATTCCTCGCGCACGAGAAGTATCATGTTCTCTTCGACGAGCGCCCCACGCACGTCCACCTTGGGCGTCGCATATCCGCGTGCAAAATCCGGTACGAGATCCGAGATGCGTTCGATGGGGACATTACCGAGAGTGGACAGCATTTCGTTGGCGATCGTGGCGACCTCTTCATAGCGTTCCCGGTCGAACCGATCACGCGTGAAGTGGAGCCCCGTCGAAGCGATGCTTTGAAGCCGTTTCCCGTAGGTGAGCCATTGTGGTTCCAAGGACCGGTCCCCTTTTCTCCGCTAGCCCAAAATCCGAACCAAGCTAGCCTCGACATGCCGAGCAGACAATTCCCGATCGTGACGGGTTTCGGTGGACGCCTGCCTTCGCGACGCTCCTCACGCGGAGCAGCGATGTTGGCGGAGGGAGGGGCGCCTCCCTTCGGGATCGCCGCTCTATCTCCGCTGCGCTTCGACCGAGCCCCGTTCCGGGTCTCGTCCGTTCCGGTGACGATCGGCTGGCGGGGCGCGGCGCTGAATCTATGCCTTTGCTTCGGCCTCCAGCGCGGCGATCCGCGCCGAGCAGATTTCATGAACGCGCTGACCGAGAATCTCGACGCGGCCCGACAGCCAGTCCAGCTCCTCACGCGAAATCTTGTAATGTTTCGAGTATCGCGCCTTCCGATAAGCGTCCTTGAGCTTCTGGTACATCGCGCGCTCCGCTCGGGTGCCGCGCGGCCAGACATCGTACAGATGGCGATCCAACTGTTCGGCCATATCGCGTAGGAACAGGATATTGTGATCGTACGGAGTGTAGAATTTCAAAACCAGAAGCAGACCCTGGTAGAGGTTTTCGACGACCTGATGGAGGAGGAAGGCGCAGAGATTTAGGTGCTCGCGGGCGAGTGCATCTCGATACGCATCGAGAAACTCCGATGCATCTGACATGTATTCTGCGAAATAATCCTGCGCCGCCTGCAGGGCCATTTCCGGGGTTTTCGGCTTTGGCTTGCCAAGCTCCTTATCGTCCGACTGGTAGAGGATGACGCCATCCTTCACGATCTCCATGAAGAAGACGCGGCCATGGGCTAGCGCGTCGTTCACTTCCTGGAGGGAATGGACGATGAAGTTCGCCGGCGTCTTGATCACCTTCTCGAGCAGATAAGCGTCGCTGATCCGGCGCTCAGCCTCCTCCCAATAGGTCGCGCGGTCCGCAAGCTCATTCTGATTGACGATGACGAGGATGTCATAGTCCGAACGATATTGGTTGGCATCCTGCGGCGCCTCGACCCAATCGCCGCGGGCGTACGAGCCGAACAGGATGACCTTGAGAATCCGTCCGTTGCGCCGCGCGCCAACGGCATTCTCCGTCGCGGCGCGCAGACCCTGAAACAATATCTCGACGATGATATCTAGCTCGCGCTGCTTGCGATGCGGCAGGAAGTTGATCTCGGTACGCATCATGCGCCTCCGCGTGCGTTATGAGCGTGCTTGAGCAGCATCACCGAGCAACTTCGATGGTGACGCCGATATCGAGGCCCTTCCACGCCCGGTCCATGGTGATCGCCGTCGCACCAAGCGAATGTGCGAGCGCAAGGCAAGCCCGGTCGCCGAGCGAAAGACCGGCGACCTTCGTGGACTGCCGCAGCTTGCCCATGAATACCGCGCTTTCCTTGTCCAATATGCGTGTGTCGAGGTCGAGCAATGCAATCAGTTCATCGATTTCGCTGTCGCCAAGCCCCCGATCTTGCAACTTGCTGACAATCTCGGCCAGATTCACGGCGCTAATGCAGCCGGTATCCAGATGCGCCTCGATCCGCTCGGCACCGGGCTCTTCCTGAATCACCGCGAGCACGGCCGATGCATCCAGCACATAGTCAGTCATGTACGGCCTCGGACCTGCGATCCGCGATCAAATCGTCGGCGAGTGAAGCGCCGGCGGGGACATGCTGGCGGACAAGAGCTCGCACGCGGCCAAGCGCCGTCCGGAACGATCGCACGCGGAGTTCACCGTCGATGACCTCGAGGCGGACATCGTCCCCATCGGTGATCCCGAGCGCCTTACGAACGTCTGCCGGTATCTGAAGCCTGCCGCCCGACACGATGCGAGCCTTGTGAACACTCATGGTGAAATCCCTAGATGTTGTTCAAGGACGCAAGCAGTGTCGCCCAACGGCAGGCTGTAGGCAAGCCAAAATGCTCCAATTCTTGGCCCTTATGTCACGCGCTGCCAGATTGGCACCATTAAGCAACGACCGCTCGTTTGCGAATATGGCCTTCCTGCCCTATTAACAGGGATGTAGAGATGTCCGGATCAACCGCCTCGCGCGATGTTTCGGACCATAACGATC
>VFQN01004194.1_pt1 | contig 19347 bp, 32 predicted proteins | sample 3512371 | NCBI WGS metagenome assembly VFQN01 (sample SAMN10412370, study PRJNA504923) | tailings metagenome | isolation source: Replicate 2 from Balatoc abandoned mine | place: Philippines: Itogon, Benguet | collected 2017-08-28 | reverse complement strand
CGCCCCCGCCCCCGCCCCGCCCGCCAAACCCGATCTTCAGCATCTCCCCCCTCGCACCCCCGCCGCCATCTCCGTCCCCTCCTCCTCCACCAAACACACCACCCCTCGCCCCGCCTTCTCCCTCGCCCCCAAGCCCTCCCCCTCCCACCCCCGCGCCCCCTTCCCCAAGCCACCCCTCCCCTCCACGCCAGCCCTCCTCTGAAGCACCTCCTCTATCGCTGTCTCCCTCCCCTCCACGCCAGCCCTCCTTCGCAGCACCCCCCTTCCCGCCCTCCTCACCCAGCCCACCGCCGCCGCCTCCTGCCGACATCACCCTGCGTGACGTCATGTGGTGTAACGTGGCAATAAGCAACGTAGGTACCGTAGTATGCTAGCACCCATACTGGAACACACGCACTCATAGAATAACAAACGCGCATAGTTTATGTCCATTTAGTACTGTACTGTTGCAATATGACAAGAGGCGGCAAGGCCGTTTAAGGTGCAGTAAGCCGCTACAGACCCACCAGACCAAGCCACGTGTGTCCACGTGCGCAGCTGCTGCTGTGGGGCTCTGCAGCCGCTGCAACCCTCCCAAGCCAGGGGGGCACCGCCCCCGGCGCCAGCCATGCCACCTGCAGGCAAACACGCAATTCCACCCGTTAGTCCAGGCATGCCACTGGTGACCCTCCCAAGTCCGATCGGAGCACCCCAGCGCCAGCCGTGTCACCCCCGATCCGACATGCGGGTGCCATACGTTAGTCCATCGCATAGGGCATGCCACGTGCCGCATGTTCAGCAGGTACATGGCGGCAGTGCCGCATGCCGCACGCCACGTGTCATCCCCCACGTGTCAATTGCCACGTGCCCCCGTGCACGCGCAGGTGTCGCAACCCCAGAACGTGAGCCGCCTCACGGGGCGGCCCAGCGCCGCCGTGCAGGGCATCACCGACTGCCGGCCCAGGAACGTGGTCAGCTGGCTGCCGCCACTCAAGGTGAGGGGGAAAGGCCAGCGAGTGGCTTTGCGTGGGAACGGATCGAGGCCCGACGGACCGCTGGTCATCAAAGTAAACCGTCTCAAGACAAAGCCGTGAGCTGGTTGTCATAACTGCATCTTGACCTTCCACCGTCCCTTCTGATTTCGCTCATGCGTGAGTTCGTGCATTAGCGCGCCCGCCACGGCCGAGTTGGTCGGCCCTGACACATTGCTGACTCCGCCCTCCCACCCACCATGCCAGCACCATGCCCCTTTGCCGCCCTCCTGCTCCATGCCCCCGCGCTGCCGGTCCTCACATGCAACCGCTATGCGCTTGCCCCTCTGGTACCAAGGGCGCTCCTGTGAGGCCCACTCACGTACACACCCCACCAGCACCAACTCCATTCACCCACCCCTTCGTCCCGCCCTCATTGCCCCAACCCGCCCCACCCCATTCCGCCACAGCGCCCCCGCTACCTGGAGGTCTTCTTCCGCATCCCCCCCGCCACCTACCTCATCAACGAGGTGATACTCTACACCCTCAACCTGGGCACCGCCCGCAAGCCCGTGCACAAGCTGGAGCTGCTGGTACTGACCCATGGGACATACCCGGGTCAATCGTTGACTGCCGTACCCGTGTACGAATCTCGCAAATCCCCGGCCTCGTCGTACAAGCTGGCGTGCCCAGGCATGAGTCGCTACGGCGTGCCGAGGGTGGGGTCATTGACGTTGCCTGCTGGGGTGTCTGCGGCTGTGTATAACGCGAGCACGGTGCCGGGGCTGAGGGTTACGTTGGATGGGAGCAAGGTGAACAGCACGGACTTGATGATGCATATCGCGGCGGTGGGGCTGTATGTGGAGGGGTGGACCGCGGGGGGTAGGAGGTCGTCGGGACGGAGGCTGTAGGGCAGGGTGGAGGGACGTGTTGAGTAAGCAGGGGGGTGAGCCTGCTGGCCAGCGACCAGGCACGGGGGGCAGAGCGTTAGTGTCTTGTGGCGCTCGTCAGCCCGGCAGAGCGGTATGGTCTCGTCATATCCCGGCGCCCAAACAAGGGCGGCTATCAGCTTATGCTTTTGCCAAAAGGGCCTGTGGTTGGTTTCTGCGGGCTTAAGGCAACGTCGGGTCGTTGTGTGGGCATGTGCCGCACTGAGAGCGTGCTGATCGTTTAGCGATTGGGTGTGTATTACGGCACTATGCGAAGGCCTGCCGAGCGAGGCAGTTTTAGCCGGGATACCATACATATGCACTGCGTCCGGCGCATGACGGAGTGTGGGGAAGTGGGGTAACACGCGTCGACGCGTGCAACGTGTGCCCCTTGTGCAACGTGTTGCTGCAGCAGGGGCCCCAAAGGGCCGTCCGGTGCAAAGGGAAGCTTGGCCAATCCTGTGGCACGTGTGTTGTGGTCACTAGATGAGCAGCGCTGGTCGTGTGCGATATAATGTGTGCATGCAGGCACCGTGGGTGTCCCCGAGGGATGGCTTATGGATGTTGCGCATTCATTTGACGCTGGCGCTGACACATATGCACCATACCGCCATCAAGCAGTGGTACTAGCAACCAGTAGCAACTGAGTTGAGTGAGTGAAGGTGGCTGGCCCAGGCCGGCCTGGCCGGTGGCCGCTACCGGTATGTGCAGCTGCACGGCGGGCTAGCATCAGCCGAAACCATCAACATCAAACTAAGTTCATGTTCGTCAGCGAGCCTGTGGTTTGTTGTTGTCGTTGTATGGCGTCCACTTGACCGTACATTGTGCTGTGGACAGTCGTTTTCCGGGCAGGTCCTCTGTGTGCTTCCTTCTTCAGCACGAGCGCTTGGCGGTATGATGATGTAAGGGTGTACCTTTGCCCCATACATACACCTCTTTCAAGAAACCCGCAAGTGGCTGCAGAGGTACCATTCTGCGTGAGGAGGAGTTGCGGACCGCTTTCTGCTGGCCGCCCTGCCGCTTCTTGCTGCCTAACTTGCGTCAATGTACCTGAATACCATAACGTTTTATTGACAATATGGCATGGCATGGTGTAATAATAAGGCTGAGCTGCCCAACGTTCGTGGCACCTGCTTCCACTGCCTGTGCGGGCGGTTACCGGTAGTATATGAAGTGAAGCAAGAGGGCCACGCACTTGCAAATGCAAGCTGTGATGCCTGTGATGGAGCTGGTGAGGCACATTGGTGTACTACGTCTACGCTTGCCTCAGGCATGCCGCCTTCAGTGCGGCTAGGCGCGGCGTGGGCATGTCACGTGCCATTACTGCCCCCGCTACCAGCGAACCTGTGCGAGGCATTCCCAGCAGCCTGGCACAATTCAGTGGTGCTTTAGATTGCAACAACGCACGGACAACAGAGTACCCCACCCATGGGAAGCAATAGTGCTTAAAGGATCACTCCTCCCTGCTCCTCCTCACGCACCGAACACCCAGCCCCAGCATGTCCACTGCGCTTCTAGATAGCAATGCGCAGCAACCGGGTCGGGGGAAAACGTCCTGGCCCATAGGCGGTTTTGCAACTCCAGGCCCAGCCAGCAGCAAACAATCTCATGCTCATGCAGCGCCAGTCAACAGCAGGCACGCAGGGGCACCTCACAGGGGCACCTCCACGGCAGCCAAGGCCTGCACCTCCAGCCCCCAATGTCCCACCATGCACATACACGCACCGCACACCCAAGTGATCACCGCACACGGATAAGAGTGAGCGTCATATCTACCGTTACGGACCGACCCCGTCGCCTCCAGGCAGCTGCCAGCCCCACCCCACACCCAAATTGACGACTGTCACTGGCAGGCCCCTCACCATGCCAGCTGCCAGCTTGGGGCAGCAGGCCGTAACCAGCCGGTGTAGTGCAAAGGGACCTCACTGCGCCGCAGCCCCGTGCCTATCACCTCCAAAAAGGTCAGCGGTGCATGAATTCAGCAGCTCAAGGTCGTGCTCACACTTCAGCTGTGCACCGTAGCGGACACCCAACGGCCACGGGATCTGAGGGTTCAGGAACGCGGGGTAGGTGGCCTCACCCTCGCGCCCAGCCCACTCAAAGTCCACGAAACGCACCTGCCACGACTCGGGCCAACTGGTCCCCGTGGCGACGCGTCGCACCAGGCAGTTGGGGGGCCGCACGTCCCCGTGTACCATGCCCGTCTCCTTGTGCGCGACCTTCAGCGCCTGCTTCACCGCGACCAGCGCCCCGTTAAGCTCCTGGACCCCTAGCATGGAGAGCGGCTGCCACTGCGAACTCGGCAGCCACTCCATCTCTAGCAGCTCCCAGCCGGCCGGCAGTCGCTCCTGGTGCAGAATCTGTACGTGGAGCAAGCAAGTGTGGGTTGGGTGCATGTGTGTTGTAAGCAGGGGTTCCAAAGTGAGAGTGACAGCAGGACACAGGAAGCAGGAGACATGCCGCAGCGCACGAGGGTCACGCAGTGCAGCGGGGCCCCAACAACCCGACCGACCGCAGCACCAACACACATCTACCTTGGGTGCGAGCTTCAGGTCCGCCCATGCATTGTGAGCCGCCAGCCCGTACTTCCGGCACAGCTTGACTACCACGCAGCAACCGTATCCACCGTCACTGTCAGCCCGGCGCACGTAGTAGGTGGGGTTCTGGGTGGCGAGCTGCACCGCTGTTGCCGCATCATAGCGGGGGTTCTTGCGAATCGGCCATGGCACCTGCGCGTGCACCCACGCCGTGCATGGCGCGTGCACGGACGCTGCATGCGTGCCAGCCAGCTTGCGCAGCCCCGTGCGCAGAGCCGCCAGCATGCGGGCCACCTGGCAGCAGCCGCGAGCAGAGGGGGCAGTGGGGTGGGGTGGGAAGGTGAGCCGAATGCGGGATGGGAGCGGATCGCAAACTCCAGCTTCAGCAAGAAAGGGAAAGTCAGCACCCCTGCAACCCCATGCTCCCTCCAAGCCTAGCAGCCCGGCCGCACATACGCACCGGCATTAGGAGGCGGTCGGTGTCCGGGTGCGCCGGCAGCAGGTTTAGCAGTGGTGTCAGAGGGAAGGCCGTCACGCGGTCCAGCCAGGACAACGCAGACAGCCGCACGTGCGGCCCAAGTACCTGCATGCATGCATGCATGCGTGTCAGTGTGTGTATATTAGTACTCACTGTGTTGCCGCATACGGGTGCATAAGTCACCAAGGGGTGCGACGCAGGGTCATTCGCAGCACCTTAAGCCGTCGGCCCACCACTCGCCAAGCCCTACCTACCTCCAGCAGGAAGGCCGGGCAGCAGGTTTTACGGAAGGCATTAGTGGTTGCACGCTGCCGCTGCAGGCCCAAACACGGAACGAATTGGAAAAGCACTGTCAAGTGTCAGTCGTTGGGCACACTCAGACAGAGCTTCAACATCATGGCAGTCCTACAACACTGCCAGATCTACTCCTTCAGCAGTTCCCGCACGCACACACAAATGCACACGCACGCACGCTCCTACCCAGAAATGCAGGTAATAACTGGCGCCCTGGAACTGCGGGTCCGTGCAGCCGTCGATGCCTGATTGGACCTGTCAGCGGCGGCAATGTGCAGCATGCGTAAAGTAAGGCACTGAGCGACTGCGACGGGGGCGCTTACTGGCAGAAGGCGCTTTGCAATTGCGATTGGCAATAGGCAGCAGGTTGCGGAGGAGCGGAGGACGAGCCACGCGTGCACCTTGGGGTCATCGCTACCACACAGCTCACCTGCTACGCCCCCGACTTCCCGCCCTAGCCCCCAATGTTCCAATGCTCAGGTGCCGTTGGCTCGGGTACGGTTTGTGTAGCCCCACCCTCGCCCCTACCTCCAAAACCAGGAACAGGTTGGAGGGGTGCTTGTGTGAGTCGCCCAGCGCCCAGTCGGGGGTGGCCTCATCGGCGAAGCCTGTGGCGATCGTCACAGCATTGTCACCCTCCAAGTACGACCGCAGCAGCTTTCCAACGGCCTGGGTGAGGTCAGCCTGTGGGGTGTGTTTGGTACGGGGTGGAGTTGAAAGCCTAGCACCACCGCCTATGTAGCGGTGCAGTTGCGGAATAACAATAGCACGTCATTAACAGGCTCCAACAGGAAGTGAAGCAGGAGGCGTGTGCAGGTACTGCGAGCGGTGAAAAGCAAGGCATCTGAGGCTAGAGCTGCAAATTAGCTGACATCAGCTTCAGAGCAGTTCAGAGTTAACCGGCTATTCCTTGGAGGCCGCCTGGCCTGCGCCAGACAGACAACAGAATCCTAGCAGTACCGTGGTGTAACCATGCTCAACCGCTCAGAATGCACACCCACCTTCTCGTCCTCTTAACTTTGCTCTAATGCATGCGTTCTGCCTCCCCTCGCCTCACCACATCTTGCTACACCCACCTCGTCCTGGTGAACGGCTGCACCTAGGCGGCACAGCTCGCCGGCAGTGATGATGGTGTCCGTGTCAAATTCCTCGTTGCCATCCATGGACTCCATCGCCTCAGCAAACACCTCGTCAACCAGCTCCGGCAGCTGGGCCCCCCTCCTCGGGCGCCAGTCGCTGTACAGTGGGCCGTCGGGATGTGAGGGCGACTGCTCGCTCTGCATCGACATCTTGGACGGAGACTCTAAATCGATGGCGCGCTCCAGGTAGTCTAGTAGCCCTGCGAGAAGGACATCACGACATGCCTCGGTAGCTAGCCGGCACCCACGCCCTAGCGTACCACACTCCCGCAGGTGGAGGGAGCAAGGAATGCCACATCACACGTGGCTAGCCGGCACCCACGCCCTAGCGTACCACACTCCCGCAGGTGGAGGGAGCAAGGAATGCCGCATCACAGAAGTGCAGCAGGGTCATAGGTCCCTTATCATTAAGTAAAGCAGTTATGATAGCTAGCTGGACTTGCAGACGCGGTGTCACATGTCCTAAACATCAGCAAGACATCAGTCACCCAATCAGCTGTGCCAGCCCAGCTTGCATTGTGAGCGAACTTCGGTACTTCACGAAATGCAGGAGGCTCACCCTGGTCGCGCGCAGCCTGCTCCAATCGTTGCTCCGGTCGCAGCTTCTCTCTTTCCTTGCGCAGCAGCTGCTTCACGGTGTGCACTTGCTGCGGCCTCTCTCTGCGTTGTGTCTCTGTGGCAGTTGATGGAGGCGTAGAAGACTGAGAGGCGGTCGAGAAGAGGCCGAACGAGGGTTGACTCCAGTTGTAAGCTCCCGTAAGCATGCTGCGGAGTGGTGTTCCTGACACTGCAGCACTGATACAAAAAGTGCTACCCCGAGCAGCCTTTGCTGTGAATAAAAGGAGTCGCTCAGCAATCATTTTCTGACACTGACTGCGACCGTGGTTCTTGCTAAAGCACTCCGTTCTCTCGCGCGACAGCACATGCCGTTAATTAATTTGTTAAAGGTTACGACTATATTCACCAGGATAATTGGTAAATCAATCAGAATCATGTTGCGTCGGTCGTACACATTTGTCGGTCGTACAAGCTGAAAGAAAAAGCAAGCGTCAAGCGTCAGCGTCAGCGTCAGCGTCACAGGCGATCACAGGACAGTAGAACACCACAGAGCCAGCAAGCGCATTCGGTTAGCTTGCAGGGTGGCGAGTGGAGGAAGGCAAAGGACACAAGGAGGCGGGGCACAACCCAACCACCAACCCAAACACACAGACGTGGAACCAAGGGCGCACCAAGCCTGGTGACAGGTCCAAACAAACACACCTCCACAACAACAAAAACACACCCCTTGCTGCATCTGCGTTTACCTGCATGCGCACTGGCTGTACGACCGGCTGCCGCGCGGAGCCAACACCCGAGGCCAACGCCTTCCCTCCCTTTGTGGCGCCCCCCGGCTATGCTTTGTGCATCTCGTCGCACGAGCCATCGGTCAACGGCTACCTGGGTAGCACTAACCCATTGGGTATTAACAGTCAAAGCAGCACTCACGGCGGCCGTCTCTTCCCTTGTTTGCAGGTAAACCATTGTACCCCACTCGCGTGTGCATGCACTGGTCTGGTCTGGCGCGCGCCGGCCGCCGGGGGGCGAACCGACACAGTTGGTATGGCAGCTTCCAGCAGCTTACCGTACCACAGCATCCACCAGCGTCCGGCGTGTCCTGACGGCGCGCCCCTCGGTCGCATGCGGCCTCCTATAAGGTAATCCGTCTATCAACCCTGGTGAGTGCTGTCCTGCTTGCTCTGTAACAACTGATCTTGTCTGTATACGTATTATACATCCCGATTCCCGCAACAGCATCTCTACACCCCCACAAACAACAAGATCGCAGAGCGCCCACGACACAGCAGCCAACCCACCGTCCCACCTGGTCCCGCCAAGAGCCGGAGGACAACCCCAAGCCGGAAGGCGTCTGGCAAGCCAACGGCTCAGCAAACACCAAGCCAGCCCTGCCGCTACCCCAACCATATAGGTGTAGCGATGTAGGTGTGTGAACCGGACCGACGGGGCGCCCCTGACTGCAGACTGACACTTTATGCGACGACCTCAGCTTCATCTTGAGTGCATCCTGAGTGCATGGCAACTGTGTGGTTTGGCCAGGTTGCCTCCTGTACATGGCACGCAAATTGGAACAATGGCAAGACGCCACAGAAGCCCGAAAGTTGGTTGCATCGATGGGCAGGCCCCTCGAGCACAGTATGCTGCTCGTCCCCTAGTACACACCTTGCACACACGTCCTCCCCTAAGCATCGACGCACACACTCCACGGTTTGCAATGCCAACTGCCGGGCCCTATGTATGACGTGAGAAGCGCACCCGCTCTGCAGTCATATGACACACCCACTGCGCAGCGGCCCTTATGCCGGCAGAAGGAGGTGGACCTCCTGCCTGCTAGTATGCTGCTACAAGGCCTCTGGCCACCGTGTCATGCCACCACCATAACCGAGCCCACGCAGGCCCCCGGCATACGCACGATTCCCCAAATGGATGCCTCACACCACCTGAATAACACCGGGTACGGTAGGCAACTACTTATTGACCTGCTGCTGCAGGAGGCATCCTTGCAGGCATGTCGTGATGCCGCTCCACCCGTCTTCCAAACTGCATGCATCAAACCACTACATTTAGCTTGCGTCCACAAAACAGTGCAGTGCGGCCACCATGTGCAGTAATTCACACCGCGCGGTGATCCGCTGCCCCCACGACCATGTGTCACGAAATGCACACCCCGCTGACACCTCGTACCCCGCCCGCTGCCACGCAAGTGCCCCCGGTGCACGCCACCAGCCTCTCCAGTGCCAACCCCCGACGCGTCATCAGCCTGTGTATTAAGGTGGTGCTGCACCGACAAGCGGCATCCGGTTCCCAACAGCAGCCACTTTCCAAGAGCATCAAATGCTGTAACACTGCTACGGTAATACATTAAACATAGTGCTGGCAATAGTGCCAGCCCCCCATGCAGAAGTTAACAGCAACGCCTGCAGCTAAAGCTACCTACCGTACCTGACTACGCGCAATGCTCGTGAGGGCACGCTCTTCCCCCCTGCCGGTTACCGGGCAGCTGATAGGACAACGGCCACAGCGCCCTGGGAGGAAGTCCCGACAGGGCAGACGCCACGCAAACCAAAGCATGCCGCTCAAGACCCATTCCGCACATGGCTCCCACTGTACCAACATCACACGGCGCGCACCAGATACTAATACACGTGGACGTTGCTGTACCGTACGAACCCATCAGCAGGATTACGTACGTGTGCGCTACGGAGAGCGAGGTCAGGTACTTCCACAGTGATTAGGACCAAACAACCCTCACCGACGCATGCGAGGTGCACGCATACGTACAAAACCGATCTAGTGCAGCCCGAAACCCTAATTGCTGCAATTGCAGTACTGAGTGGTTGCTCTGACCTGGGGTCCTGTGCCCACGCGTCATGCTACCGAAGTCTGCCAGCCGCACCTAAGCCAAGCCAGCCTGTCATGCACTCACGCTAACCCCAGCACCAATGGGCACACAAATAACGCAACCCATTATCCAGGAAACCAACCGCAATATGCTGCTTAACGTATTTCCTATTGCCATCATGCCATACAGTGTGTAACCAGTAAAGCCAAATATGAACGTGCATCCCTTCCGAGGATCGGATGGCAGGGAGCACAACAACCGACGCCCACCTGCGTCTGTGCAGGCGCCAGTTGTTGCACTTCGTCTCTTTCGCCCCGAAGGGGAGCGAAGCAAGTATCGGCAAAGCCGATATCTTGGCAATATATGCCCAAAGGGCACAACGTGTTTGCCCCTTCGGGGCACGAGAAGACGCAAAGCCAAGACGTTATTGCTAAAAATACTTTTAGCCCTTTGGCCCCCTTTGGGGCCCCAGGCCACAGGTCACACTGGCAGGGGCCTTGCTTGGTGTCGGAGACCCGTGCGCCACCGCCACCGCCACCGGACCGGACCCGGGACACACGCCACGGGCTGTGCGTATGACACCACCTGCACACCGTTGGGTGCCACATGCCGACCGCACAGCTCATCGCACCACGCACGCTGAGCAGCAACCCCTGCTCACTGCTGCACAAGACACAAGCCGTGCGCCACCGCCACAGCTGCTGTAGCCGCAACCGCTTGCAGCTTATTGTAATGCCACAAGCCACCGGTTGCGCGCCCTAAGCAGTGCTGCGTTCGCCCCCCACCAGCACACTGTCAGCACATCAGCATCATCACCACCGACGTCCTTCCGCGCGCGCGGCAGCAGCAGCTTCTTACAGATGTTAAAGCTACCGCTAGAGTTTGCTCGCTCACAGCGCCGCCAGCATGCCCTCCAGGCACGCCACCACCTGCTCGGCGGTGGGCCTGTTGCTGGGCTCCCGCTGCAGGCAGTGGTGCGCCAGTGCGCGGTAGGCTGGGGGGCAGGCGGGCGGGAAGGCGGGGAAGGCGGGGCGGTAGCGCGGGCCGGAGGGGGTGGCCACGCCCGCGGTGCAGCCGTGCCAGAGCTCCCACAGCAGCACGCCCAGAGAGAAGACTGTTTGAGGGTGGGGGGTGAGGAGGGAGGTGGGAAGGAGAGGGGCAGGGAGTGGGTGCAGGCAGAGGAGAGAGCGGGGCGTCGGAGGGCCACACGTGCACGCAAGGTTGTGCCTTGTGCGACGTGGGGATGCGGCCGAGTGCTTTCAGCAGAAGCACATGGGCTGTTGCCGTGTCCGAGGATGCGCATGCGAGTAGCCGCACAACAACCTTGTGCACCTTCGCCCCACATACATAAGGCCCGAGTATCCCACTCACTGTCTGCGGGCGGCCCCACTTGCGCCTGGGCATGGACAAGAGGGCCGCACAGGAGGAGAAGGGAGGTGCGTCATCAGGCTGCTAGCGGGTAGGGGTCCACACGCACAGCGCAGGAGGCCAGTCCGGGCACTGGTGCTGGTCGTAGAGCATGCGGTTGCAAACACTCCCAACTACAACGAATAGTAGAAAGCAGTTGGCAGCAGTGCAGCCATTTTACGCCACCGTGCCGGTGCCTGGCTTTCACTCTACCGAGCGCGGCACTCGAACCGCACGTGCACACGCGGCACACAATGCCCACCGCTCACAGGACCGGCATAGTGCGTAATGCACTGCAGAGGGTGTCCGCCCCCATCAACAACTTTGCATCACCGTCTGAGAGCTGCGACTAGCGCACCGAACGAGCGAGCACTGCATTCACGGCAGACCTCCTCTCTCCCTCGCCCGATGCTTCCCCACCTTGAGTATGACGGCGGGGCACATGTAGAACATGGTCCCCATGCGCAGGTTGGACACGTGCGTGCGCTGGTCCGGCAGCATGAAGCTCAGCCCGAAGTCCGCCACCTTGGCCGCCCAGCCGCAGGGGCTGCCTGTGTCCCTCGCCAGCAGCACGTTGTTGGGGTTGAGGTCGCCGTGCACCACGCGCTTGGCGTGCAGGTGGGACAGCGCGCAGGACACGCCCAGCGCGAGGGACAGCACGGCGGGCTGCGGCGCAAAGGTTGAAAACACGCAGGAGCGAGGAAGTGACCTTCAAGCCACGGCACTGTGCCGCGGCATAGCACTATAATCGACGGGCTTTAAGCTATTTCCGCGCCGCCGAGTCCGGGTCTGCTTCTCGCTGCACCGTAGCACACCGCTTGCCAACCCAGCCACACGCCCTTTTTTTGTTCGTGAGAAGGTTACAGGGGCTAGACCCTATCTAGCAGGACCGTCAAGGCACAGGGGCGCTGCCGCTCAGGCGGCTTACTTGCGGGGTCGGTATACAAAACACTGGAGGCCCACGTGTACCTTTTGCGGTGCAGTGACAACGCCTGCTGCTGAGGAGGCGACAAGCTGACACGTGGGTGCACCATGCCAGGGCACCCCTCGCATTGGTACGGTACGCTGCTCCCCGCACTTCCCACCCCCCGCGGACCACCTGCACCCACGTACCATGTCCACGGTGCCGTACACACCCCAGATGGCCCTGTTGCCGTACAGGGACCGCAGCGGCCCACCGTCGCAGTACTCCTGTACCATGTACAGCCGCCAGTCCTGCAATGGTAACGTGTTCCGGGATAGTTAGATCACTCAAACTGACGCAGGGGCCGACACAGCCGCACGACCGCGCGGATGTAACCAGCCGGACCCCTTACGCACACGTATGCGTCTTCACGAAACGTAGCATCAGGCCTGCAGGGCTAGCCTGGCCATGGCCCAAAGCATGAGTGCCCCATGACCTCCCCAACCCCCCAACCCTGCTTCACGGCTAGTTTCCCCTGCAACACCCACCCATGCCTCGCCAGCTGCGTACCACACACCCCGTTCCTCTGGCTGCCCCCCGGCAGCCTTCGCCCGCCCTCAACTGAGTGCACTGCACGCTGCCCCTCCCCTAGACAGGCAGCCCTCTGCCGCCCTGCCCAGCAGCTGCTCCCTCCCCTCCGCCTGCCCCCCTGCAACTAACCCCCGGCTGCCCGCCCTCACCTGGATGCACGGCGCGCCGCCTGGCCCCAATGCGCGCGGCCCGCTGCCGCTGCCGCTGTCGCCCTGCTGCCCTGCCGCGCCCTCCCCGCCCCGGCTCCCTGAGCCGCTACCGGCGGCCGTGGGCGGCGCCGGACTGAGCACTGAGCCGATGCACTCCATGTCACAGAAGTAGGTCGCCTGGGGATCAGAAGGGCCAGGTGCAGGGTATATTCACGTAATTTTTATTTTATTATCTTTTTATAATTTTAATTTTACAAGTTTTTTATTTGCGTCATGTCGCAGAAGTAGGTCGCCTGGGGGTCCAGCAGGCGATACGGTACGCTTGCGCCGATGGGGTAGCGGTTTTAGCACACCGGTGGCGCGTGGATTATCGCACGTCGACACTCGGTGGTGCTACCCCTCAACTCACCAGGCGAGCCCCGCGTACTGCCAAGGCAGGCACAGGTACGGGCACAGGTACGGGTACTTGTAAGGGTACGGTACAGGTAAGGGTACGTAGCACAGCCCTTCTCTCTATCACCGGCACACTTGCAAGGCTTGTACTGGCGCCAAGGCAGACTTCGAGCCCCTCCCCCCTTCCGCACCACTATGTTTGGGTGGCTGACTGCCTGGCACAGCGCCGCCTCCTCCCCCTCCTGCCCCCCTCCCCCTCCCCACCACTATGTTTGGGTGGCTGACTGCCTGGCACAACGCCGCCTCCTGGAGCGCGCGGCGCTTGCGGTCGTTGGTGGCGGAGAACACAACCGTCTTAACGGCAACCGACAGACCCTGCCACGTGCCTGGGCAGGGGAGAAGGGCAGGGGGGTTTGGCGGCGGGAAGGTAAGGAGATCGAGGTTGACGGCAGAGGGGAAGCATGGCGGGCTTGCGGCAAGGGGCAAACACATGGGCGAGGGAGGCAGTGCGGGTGTCATGTTGCAAAGTGCCTGCGTGGCGAAGGGACGGCCGGAAAGGGATTTCCAGGCAGCCAGCCCGCAGCCACGGCCGTCCCTGTAACACCCACGAGTCCAGCCTGCAAGCCGCACTTCCCCACCTCCTCCAAGCGCCCTCCACAACCACGTCCCCGCCCCGCCCCCACCTTTGAACACCGTGCCGAACGCCCCCGAGCCTATCACCGCCTCCAGCCGCAGCGTCACGTCCCCCACGCTGCCCCGGAGCCTGCGCGCCAGCTGCTCCAGCTCCCGCGCCACCGCCGGGCCCTCCGAGGGAGGCCCCCGTGGCTGCAGCGGCGCACCCAGCCCCGTGCCCTTGCCTGCTGTGCCCTTGCCTGCTGTGCCCTTGCCTGCTGTGCCCTTGCCTTCTGTGCCCTTGCCCATGCTGCCAGTTGCGCCTGCCTCCCCGCCAGCCCCCTGCGGCCCCGCGGCCTCCATGCTGCTCGCCAGCATCTCGCTGCCCACGTCCGAGCTGTGCGGCGCCGCCCCTGCAGCGCCTGCAGCCGCAGCTGCCGACGTGCTGTCATCAGCAGCTGCTTGCGGAGACTCTCCTGCTCCCGCGCCCGCGCCCTGCCGTACATCCAGCCCCTTCACCCTCGCCACGGATCCCTCCTCCGCGCCATCAGCTGCGCCGCCACTGGCGGCCGCCACGCAATTGGTGGCCGCTACGGGGCTGCCGCCTCCAGCCCCGCCGCTGCCCCGCAGGCCAGCATACCCCGCCGCCTCCTGATCCGAGGCGTACGGCACGTGCGGCCCCCCAGCGTCCTCCCCGGGCAGTACGGCAGGGCTGGCGGGCGCCGCCTCGGCCAACTGACCAGGGGAGCCCCCTTTGTGCAGCGGCTCCAGCTCGTCGTTCGCCTACGCAGAGGGCACCAGGGGAGGGGTGAGGCATGGAGAGGGGTTGCGGCGAGGCGGAGAACATGGCCAGCGTGTGTGGCACCGTGTTGGCATGGTCGAGCCTTGCGCAGAGGGCATGGAGGTGGCTTCCTTGGGCTAGCAGGCTTGCCCATGAACATACCGGTTGGGGGGTCATCCTACCGGTACCTGACGGTTTTGGTATGTAGCGTCTGTACGTAGCGTAGCGGAAACCTAGGGTTCGGTGGGACCCAGGCTCACCTCCCATCCCGTGAACAAGACCACTTTCCTGCGTGCAGGTGCCCCGTCCCATGGCGGCTGCTCGCCGTGCTGGGACCTGGCCTACACCAACGTCGGCCCTTGTCCTCTTGATCCGCACCTCCATCCCCCAGGTGCCCCACTCCCTGGCCCCCTCGGCCGCCGTACTTGCACACACGTACCTCCACGCCCCCAGTCCCCCCACTCCCCGCCCCCCGTACCCCCCGGGCACGCATCCCCGGCCCCTCACCTCCTGCGTCAGCACTTCCGACCACTCCGGCGGCTCCTGCCCCTCCTCCAGCCCCACAAACACGCACCCGCACTCGCCGTACCCCACCACCCCCCGCATGGCCCCCGGCACCAGCCGGCCGCCCTTGCCCGCCCCTGCCCCTCCGCCTCCGCCTGAGCCGCCCCCGCTCCTGCCCAATGCTGCTCTTTGCTCCTCGTCGCCTTGGGGACCTCCCTTGGCACCAAGGGCCTGGCCCCGCGCCTGAGCATGAGCCTTCCGGCGGCGCCGCCACCAGAGGGCGGCCAGAAGCACCGCCAGCAGCAGCACCGCGGGGAGCACTACCACGATTGGCACAATCTGTGGGCGGAGGAACGACAGGTTGGCACGTGTCTTAGGGCAAACGACAGGTTGGCACGTGTCTTAGGGCAAACGACAGGTTGGCACGTGTCTTAGGGCAAACGACAGGTTGGCACGTGTCTTAGGGCAAACGACAGGTTGGCACGTGTCTTAGGGCAAACGACAGGTTGGCACGTGTCTTAGGGCAATGGGAGAGGGGCAGGTTGCGGAGGGGTACAGGTGGAGAGGGGGTGGTGCAGGCACGTGGCCGGACGGTGTGCATGGGGCAGCAGGGCGTCATGGGTGCGAGCTGGGAATGCAAAGTAGAACACATGCATGTGCGTGCGTGCGATGGTGGTGCGAGCCGATTGCCGCGAGGATGTGCTCCCAATGGCTTTTGGGAGCGGTAGCGGGTGCGGCGGGTGTGGCTGGGGTAGCAGGGACAGGGACAGGACGGGCCGTTTTCTCCTTCCCTAGCCCCCAATCCCAACCTCCAACATCAAGGGAAGACCCACCACTGCCAGGGGCGGGCCACCCGACGGAGGCGGCTGCGCGCTAGCGCTATGCGGTGGAGGAGGAGCTGGAATTTCCAGTGCAGCCCGCATCAGCGATATGCACTCTGCAGGCATAGAGGGCGGCAAGGGAAACAAGGGGCCGAGGTTCAGCAAGGAATCAGGTGAATGACATGGAGGTAGGAGAAGAGGAACCGGGGCAGGATGTTGAGTCCACCCGGCGAGACACACACCAACGCCGCTACCCACCCGCCCCTGTCCGCACGCCTGGTCCACCGTGTGGTCTGCCACCTGCCCCGTTCGTTCTTACCCACACCTAACCCACACGCGCTCGCCCCTGCACCGACACCCACCCGCCCCTGCCCGCCGCGCCAGGCACGCCTGGTCCACGGTGTGGTCTGCAACGTAGGTGGTGTTGATGGACACGAACGCGTATCCCCCGTAGTACAGCCCCTGGGAGGCCAGGGAGCTGCGGGAAGGTGCGGAGGGACGGGGAGGTCAGGGGGCTTGCGTTTGGACAAGCCTCGTCAGCAAAGGTCGCTGTTTGAGGGGAAGGGAGCGCAAGGTGATTTCGTTCGGGGCATCCTCCTTGCGGAAAGCCAACAACAACAAGGCAAAGGAGTGTGTAGCAAAGAGATTTATTGGAGGGGGGGCGAGCGAGGGGCGGGGCGGCCAGGGACCTGCGGGAAGGTGCGGAGGGGCGGGGGAACAGCTTTCAGGGGAACGCTCGTCTGCAAGAGATACCTCCGGAAGCCCCTGACGCTAAGACACACCGGCTTTGCCTGCATTTGTAGATTCCGTGACCCAGGTACCCACTTGTCCGGCGGCTGAACGGTGCTGAAGTCGTACTGCAAGATGCCCCCTGTGAAACGCTGCGGCGCACCGTCGCCCGTGGTGTTGTACACTACTGTTGCGTTGACCAGCGTGACGTTCTGGGGCTTGGGGGGGCTCCCGGGGGGGCGGGCGGCCAGCAGCTGGTTGGTCAGGGAGCCGATGTACGGTAGGCCCACCTGTGGGCGGTGGAGGGGTGGTAAAGGTCAGGCATGAGGTGGAGTTGGGGGTGGGTTAGGAGCAGGGCGGGAGATGTGCGGCAGGCCCACCTGCGTGCGGTGGAGGTGTGGAGGTGTGCGATCAGGTGCGATGAAGTACAAGGGTGGGTTAAAGCGGGGGGGTGGGTTACCGGTAACAACAGGGCGTGGGAGTGGGAGGACGGAGGAGGGAGGTGCGGGCTGCTAGTGTGGGCGTGAGCTGCGATTGGGATGGGTGGGTGCATGCATGGTGGCTTACCCAGCGTCGCTGTATGCAGCGGTTGACGACGAAGGTGGAGTTGATGGACTGCCGGAGGATGAGGTAGGAGGGGCCGATGGTGCCCATGGCCCGGACGAGCTGGAGCATTAGGCATGGAAGGGGCGGGGGTTGGACAGCAGCACAACGCCACTGCTAAATGTGATCATGTGCACCTGAATTGCTCTGGAAAGGAGCAAGGAGGGCACACAGACGCGTGTACGGTAGTCAGGAGTGCATGTAGTTATCGGTGGACACTGCTTCTGCCGGACGGTTCGTAGGGCCGGCTCCTGCAGGGTCCCCGCCGTCCACCGAAGGGGGTCAGTTCTCAGCTGGGCCCTTACCTCGAGACCAATAAATGTCAGGGTTGTTCCCGGTAAGAGCTGGAACAACATGCTCGCTTCGTTGAAATTCACCCTGACATACGTACTAGTCGCCAGGCGCTCGGGTGTCACGGAAACCGTGACAGAGCGGTTTATGGCAAGCGTAGCGCCCCATTCCGCCTTGTTGATGTCCAGCGTGTTGTTCACCCAGACCATATCGACAGATGGAGACATAAGAGCGTCTCTGAGTTCCGCTGTGGACGACACTGCGCGAGGCGAAACTGTGGCAGACCGCGCGGGGCCGTAAACTACCCCCAGCAGCGTCCATGCTGTTAGCAGCAGTAGTCCTCGCATTGAATTAAAATCTCTTTTCAGTAATTTTCATGACGAAATCCCTTGCGGGCGCGCACAGCGACGAGAGGGAGTATAAGCGATGCGGGTCCGAGGCAGCGTCCGAGGTGGTCCGAGGTGTGAGGGGCGTTGAGCAATAAAATATTGCATGTTCCGCTATAAGCTGTTGTCAAGCGGGTGGCATAGCGTGCACGTACAGGCATGCCCCGACGCGGTATACTTACGTTACTACGGAAGGGCTACGGAAGGGGCTTCCCTGCTCGTACCGCGCCCAACAGCGCTGTAGCTTGGCAGCAAGCTCGTCGCAAGCTATATAATTCAAATGTGTACTTCATAGCTCAGACCTGATCCGAAGAAGGGCTGCTCACGTGGCGTCAGCAATGACTAGGCTCCGTCCGTACCGCGTTTTTTTACAGGTCCACGTGCACATTACCTTATGTTTTTGTTGTGCAAAAGCGTTTTGGGCCTTGGAAGTGAGGACATGTGCCCTCAAGGGAGTGGAACCCGGTGGCGTGCCGCATCCAGCGGTCAAGGTATGCCAACGCCAAACGGGCCAACGCTGCCCTGCGCACCAGGCGCACACTGCACAGACGCACACGAGCACGCTTACAAGTCCTTCACCAGGGAAGCTCCAATGCCTCCTACTGCATGCATGCCTCTGCCTAGGTCAGCTTGAGTTGGTACTACAGCCTCACTCCTGCCCCGCACAAGGGGATATTCCCCACGGGGATCCCCTGCCCTGCACCGGCTGCAGCATTCTTGACCGTGACCCCTGTCCTTGACCGCGCCAACGCCCCAGCGGTTGTCCTTTATCCTCCACCCTACCGTATGAGTTCCTTCAAAGGCATCACTGCCTTTCGGCGTTAGGCACAATGTCCAAAGTCCCGAAACCACCAACCTGCCTTGCCACAGAGATGTCTGTGACGCACCATACACGTACGGCAACAACTGGCTTGCATAGACCCAGCCTGCAGCCACAAACCCCTCCAAGGTCGCTTCGCACAAGGCCATAATGGTCACCGTTCCGTTGCCCAGTGCTCAGCTGCTGCGAAGTTCCCTCTGCAGCATAGCACCCAAGAGAGCTGCCAGCTCCCGGAACCGCCTGGGATGGGGCTGGGCACCGGAAGGGGACCAAAACTGTACAACTGTAAGACACATACACATACCCGCCGCAGCCCGCTTTGATACATGCGTTGTACTTCCCCTGACTGCATCCTGCTATACACATACCCGCCGCAGCCCTGCGCACCTCATGGCGACCCTCCCCGCTGCCCGCGCTTCGCACGCAGCCTCTGCAGCAGCGGCGCATCCTCCTCCCCCGCCTCCTCCCCCACCTGCCCCGCCTCCTGGGTCCCCACCTTGCCCTCTCCCCTGCCTCCCACCTCCGCCGCGCCCACCGACCTGGTTGGCTGTCCACCTACCAGCCCTCCCTCACCCTGCCCCCCACCCCCCCCCCCCCCCCCCCTCCCCCCCCCCCCCCCCCCCCCCCCCCCC
>VFQN01004193.1_pt1 | contig 19348 bp, 38 predicted proteins | sample 3512371 | NCBI WGS metagenome assembly VFQN01 (sample SAMN10412370, study PRJNA504923) | tailings metagenome | isolation source: Replicate 2 from Balatoc abandoned mine | place: Philippines: Itogon, Benguet | collected 2017-08-28 | reverse complement strand
ACCTCCCCCCCACAACCGTGGCCCGTGGCGATTCCCGGCGCCCCCGCGCTCCCTCCCCTCCCTCGCCCCCCCCCGCCCCCCGCCCGGCCCCCCCCCCCCCCCCCCCCGCTTCCCCCAGCAACTCCTCACCCATTTGTGTCGCACCCGAACCCTACCGCCGCTCGCCCTCACCGTGTAGCACGTTGTACAGCGCCTGCTTGCGCAGCCGCTCCGACGCCCGCAGCACCCAGCCCAGCAGCGTGGCACCGCGCCACAGCATGAGCGAGAAGAACAGCCCCGTGAACAGCAGCAGGATGAGCGAGTACAGCAGCGTGGCCTGCGGGCGGGGCACGAGGGCATATCAGCACAAACTGGCGTTGGAGGGCAGCTGTGGCGCAACAGGCGGTAGGGCACTTTGCGCTGGGGGGCACAGGGAGGGCGAACAGCAGGGCGCGTGGTGAAGACAGGGGCGCACGGAGCGGACTGGCCGGCGCCGCCCCACACCTCCTGCCTAGCCCCAGGGCCACTCCCACGCTCGGCCCTGCCCCCACAGCACCACCACCCACCGAGCTGTCCTGCGTGCGTGGGGCGGGGAAGTGCTTGTAGCGGTCCTCCACCCACCACCGCACCTGCACACACGTGGGGGCACGTGGCGACATAAGGGGCACACTATCAGATAACAGGGCATGAAGAGAAGCGCGGGTGAGCACGAGCTTTTGCATCAAAGCTGGGGGCTGGGGCAAGGTCGTCTGCTTGCTATATGCACGTGACCTATGTTCAGTGGAGGTTCAGGCACGTGCGCGTGCACCAGCCAGGCGGGAATGTGAGGAGACATCCCCTATGCGCAAGCGGCCCTAGCCCTTGCCCACATTGCACCGTCCACACGGCATGTCCCCTGCCTGCCTTCCTCGCTCGTGCTGCACCCCTACGCCCACACCCACCCAAAAGTCAGCCATTGGCGCCATGCCCACATGCGCACCGTGACCACCCTGCACATACACGCACGTCCCACCCTTGCTGTTGTCGTGCTGCACCCCCCACACCCACCCAGAAGTCGGCCATCTGGCGCGACGTGTGCACGAACAGGAAGGACACGAAGTTGCACAGCACCAGCCAGTAGGAGCCGTAGCGCATGTACACCAGCAGCGACTGGAAGGCGGTGAGGCGCGGCTTGCCGTCCTTGGCGCCGCCCTTGCCGCCGCCCTTGGCGCTGCCGGTGGTGTTGGAGCGGCCGATGGTGGTGGGCGCCAGGGTCAGCTGCACGGACTGCCTGCGGGGCGGAACACGATAAGACGGCGGTGGAGTACAGTGCTCAGACCTTCAGCAATGCTATGTCTCGGTACTTGGCAGAGGCGGTGGGAACCGGGGTCAGCCGCATAAATTGCGATCCATGGGGTTCGCTGTGTTACTGGTGTTCCCAGGGCCAGTGAAGCCGCGGCGAACACGAGCTCGTAGCAGTTGCAGTGGTAGCTGCGCGCCCTGGCGACATCGCGTGGCAGGGGGGTTGCATCTTCGCTTGGGGGGGCTGCCACTCACGACTTGACGATGCGGCTGCTGCCGTGGCGCGAGGAGCCCTCCCCTGGCGCCTTGGGCTTGGGCGCGGGCGGGGCCTCCTGCGAGCCGGCGGCGTGCAGCAGGTGCGTGATGGGCAGCAGCCTGCCCAGTAGCTCCTGCGCCTCCGGGTTCCACGGGCCTGCGGGCAGGGGCGTGTGGGTTAACGACGGGTGTGGGTTAGCTGCGTGAATGTGCGCAAGACGCGAGGCCGTCGTGGCCACGTGTCACACGTCACGCGTACGGTCGTGGCGGTCTGCCACGTGGCACAGCCACAGTGCGACCGGTCAGCGAACTGCCGGCATGTGGCGTAATCATGTTGGCATTCACGCTGGTGCGTCAACTCACCGTAGTAGACGCATCGGCCCTCGTCCATGATGGCCACCGTGTCGCAGCGGGGCAGGAACTCCACCTGGTGCGTCACCAGCACCTGCAGGGGGTCGGGGTGGGTGGGAAAGCATACGCCGGGTTGACTGTTGTTGTGATGGTACGGACGCAAACAGCCTTGTCGCGCCCCCTTTGGCCCTCCAGTACACAGCACCACAGCACAACCCCCACGCTACGCTAACCCACAGGCTAACACACACCACACGCTAACCCACCACTGCCTTGTCCTGGAACAGGCCCTTGATGCACGCGTCGAAGATGTGGTGCGCCGTGTGGTGGTCCACGGCCGACAGCGCGTTGTCCAGCAGCACCAGCTCGCCCTCGGCGTAGGCGCAGCGGGCCAGGTTGACGCGCTGACGCTGGCCGCCGCTGAAGTTGACGCCGCGGATGCCGGCCCTGGACCGCAAGACAAGATTTGAGCCATGGAAAGCGCTGCCGTGCACAGGGCTCACATTAAGCAACTCCGTGCCCCCAGGCGTTGATGTGCACAGGTCAACAATTACGTAGAAGGTTGAGTGCGCCTTGCCTGCAGCTCCTGCAACACGGGTGACACACGGTATGCACTATGCAGCGTTGTCTCGGCAGCTAGCTGTGTGCAAGCGGGGGCGGGCCACAACCCACTTTGTGTCGTCTCCCTGCGGCAGGATGTCCAGGTCCATGGTCAGCGCGCACGCCTCGATGACGGCGTTGTAGCGCTTCTCGTCGTACGGCGTGCCGAACAGCACTGACTCCCGGATGCTGAGGTTCTGGAGCCACGGGTTCTGGGGCACGTAGGAGACGCGGCTGGAGGCCTGCGGGGGCGGCGGTGGGAGGGGGGGCGGGCGGGGAAGGTATGGGTAAGGGCAGGGTTGGTGCGGGGTGGCGGGTGTTGGTTGGGATCATGCGGGGTGGCGGGTGAGGGCAGGGTTGGGGCGGGGTGCTGGGTTCTGCGGAAGGCTTTGGAGTTCGGGCGCGCAGCAGTAGCGACATGGGTGGGAAGGACGGGTGGCGCCCGCGGGGGCATGCGTGCGAGGGTATCCAAGGAAGTACAGTGCCCAAGTACCCAGCCATACGCATGCACTTCACAAATGCAACTGCGCAGCCGCCCCGGCCCACCTGCACTGCGCCCCTGTGCCTGACCATGTTGCCCAGCAGCGCCTGGATGAGGGAGGACTTGCCCGAGCCGATGCGGCCAACCACCGCAACCACCTGCAGCAGGAGGAACCAGCGAAGGTCAGGAAGGGATTTCCAACGCATGGCGAAACACTCGGCGTACCCATGCTGTACTGTGCGGCACTACCGCGTGCCGTAGCGAGGTTGCAACGGGAAAGGAGGCGCGTCCCGCCTGTATGTGGTGTATGCTGATGGCAGCACGTGCAGCTGTCAATCCCAGGCATGGTCAACGGTCAACGGCCAGCGGCGGACGGTCCACCGGCACACCACCCACCTGTCCGGGGCGCACGTCGAAGCGCGGCACGTGCAGCTTCCAGTTGGGGTTGGAGGGGTGCGAGAACTCGCCATCATCCTGTGGAGGTGGAGGCCGGGGCAAACCAGGAGGGGGCACTTGAGGAGCACGCACGCTTGCTTGTAGTACGCACGCAGCTGGGTTCAAAGCACCCAGCAGGGGTCAGTGCGGGAGAGCAGTTCGGCGCAGGCAGGTGTCGGGGACTCACGATGTGGGCTCCGGAGAAAGCGGTGCGGTCGTCCCGCGGCCTCGAGCAGGGGGGCGCCTGCTTGCCGCTGTTGGCGGAGGCGGCCGCCTCGTCGGGCGTCTCCATCAGGTACACCTCAAGGCGCTGCAGGGAGGCGTTGGCCTCTGGGGGGAGGGTGGGGTGATTGGAGGGAAGGAAAGGAGAGCATGGGCGAGGTGATTGAGGGGTTGGAGTGCGGCTGGCGGGTGCGGATGAGGTGCGAGACTGGCGCGACCAATGGTGGCGCGCTGAGAGCCGAGAGGCTCACCTTGTAATAGTAGCGAGCTGTACAGACATTTGGACAAAGTAATTCTGTTGGTAGTGCACAGCAGGATTCGGAACTGCCAGTATTGCTGCGCTACGGTACTCCTCGCACCAGCTGCTTTGGTTGGCCACTCCTGACTAGGTCGTGTTGCTTACGGTACTATGTCAGCTACGTTTTCAAGCACTTAGCTTCCAGACTTGGTAAACTGCATGCAGGCCAGAGTCGCCCCGGAACCATTCCGAGATGCAGATCATCCCCCAACCTCAAACACCCAACCTCTCACCAGCACCCAGCCTTTCCGCCCCCGCCCACCGCCCCACAAATTCGCACACCCGCTCACCCGACACTGCGCGCAGGGCCTTTGGCAGCACCACCAGCGGGAAGCGCAGGATGTTGAACAGCGACAGCGTGGTGAAGGCCACCCCGGCCAGCAGGCGCGCCTCATTGAACTCGTAGTTTGCGAAGATGACGAACGAGGTGAGCAGCGGCACGCAGAACACGCACGCCACGTTGATGATCTTCATGACGGCGTTCCAGAACGCCAGCTTGAGCTCCAGCTTGCGGACCTGTCGGGGGTGAGGGGCAAGGAGGAGGGAGGGGCGGAAAACGTTACGGGTAGGAGGTGCGGTTCGCCCAAGGCTGACAGCGGGCAGGCCTGCGTGCGCCGCAGCAGCGCATGCCCTGCCGTACAGTACATGCCATGTGCCGTACCGTCACCTGTTCCTGTACCGGCAACCCGGCATCCGCTCTCTAGCACTGGGCTCTCCTGGGAAAGGGCTTCCAGCTCCCCAGGTGTCCCCTCCCACTGAGGGGCTGCCCCGTGGCAACAGAGTGAGCACAGACCAAAGCAGCCGGTGGAGCACAGCCGGTGGAGCACAGCAACAAACATCACGGTAACCCGCACCCACCTCGCTGATCTGCTTCTCGAAGTACTGCTCCCACGCGTAGTACTTGACCAGCTTGATGGCGGGCAGCACCTCCTGCGGGATAGATGATAGCACAAAAAGACGTGTAGTAAGGGTGACAGGGCGCATGGGGAACATGCAAATATGGAGGAAAACTGTAGTGGATGGTGGGGTCAGAGCGCGTGGACAGGGGGCGACAGGAACCACGTTGCTGCAACAGGCGCAGGGCACTGGTGCACCGTGCATGCGGCTGAAACGTGCGTACGGCGGGTGCGTGCACGGACCTGCAGGATGCCGCTGCGCGTGGCCACGTGGCGGGCGTTCTCCAGCTTGATCTTGACGATCTTGTAGCCGAAAAAGTACTGCAGCGGCAGGATCTGCGCACGGCAAGGCGGCGGCAAGTAAGCTATGAAACCGGGCTTGAATAGTGCCTGAAGCTTCTTCCACACCTGCTCATGTCCCCTGGACAGCTACCGGTAGCTAGCATCTTGGGCGACAGTGCCGCATCCCCGTGGCCCACGTGTGCGCATGCAGCAGCAGTTTAGTACGGCGCTACAACTACACGCCGTACTCACGATGAAGAGTACGGCTAGGCCGGGCAGCATGGCGTCGCTGGTGAGGTAGCCCAGCAGCGCCAGGATGGCTGCAGCCTCCAGGGGGGCCGTCCACAGGTAGTGGAACTCCTGCGGGGGAGCGAGTACCGCAGACAGGAAGGGGCTGGAAATTGCAGGGCAGGACACATGTAAATCATCTGCAATTGAACGGTTACCGGGGGTACAGCTCCCGGTGCCACCCACGGGACGGAGCAGACGGAGCTCACACGCGCTGACACCGCACACGGCGCGCTGTGCACCCACCATCGCTCCGTCGTAGATCTTCTGGATGTCCGACGCCACGAAGTTGACGATGCTGGCGGCCTGGTCGGCGGCCACTGTGGGGAGACGGAACGCCTTCTGCGTCACCGCCTGCACCAGCGCGCCGCGCGTGCGGATGCCCACCTGCGTGCACCGGCACATGGCGGAGCGGGTGCCCAACCTGGCTCAAGCACCGCACAAGCTAGCCGCACGCGAGCAAGTGCACAGCGCAGGATCCGGGGAGCCAAGAGGCACTCGCGCTTTGGCCTTTCTCTGTACCGGCGGCTTTCTCTGTATACTTGCGTGCCCGCCCCGCCCCACCCCCGCTCCTCTGCCCTCTCCCTTGCGCTCCAGCCCAGCCCCCGGCCACCAATCCCCGATATGCGCGGGACGGCGTGACGCCCTTACCTGCATGCACACGTAGCCCATGCGCTGCAGGCACAGCCCCACCAGCCACGCGTCAAGGAAGAAGCCCGCCATGAGGCACCAGCCGGCGGCGGTGCCGGCGTACAGCCGCTCGGCCTGCGTCTTGGCCACAGCAGGGCCGTTCACGTGGGCCAGAAGGCTGCGGAAGGGGGAGGGGAGGGGGCGGGAGGGGCGGGGGTGGGGGTGAGACAGGAGGAGGGCAGATGCATCGGGAAGAGGACAGATGAGGGGACCTGGGGAGCGCAGGAGCATGGGTGCCGTGAAAGAGGCACACACGAAAATGCCATGTGGTTCAAGGACCGTTGGTTCAAGGGAGGGCCTTGGTGGTTGTGTCACGCGCGGAAATGCGCAAGGGGACGCACGAATGTAAATTATTCAGTGCAGCTAGTTACAGTTCCTACCTGCGCACGAAGTAGAAGGCGCCGGTGATGACAAACGTACTCCAGCCGCACTTGCACAACCCTCCGAGCAGGTAGTACCTTGGGCAAGACGTGAAAGAAGCATCAGTGCAGCTGCCATGCGCATATTTCACGCAACGCGTTTTGTGGAAGCGCTTAGCCTGGTGCGACAGTTCCCAATCCAGCAGATGCAGGTCATATGGGCGGCACGTGAGCAGGATGACCAGCGTGCGCCAACCGCCAAGCCGTGCCTCACCAACCAAAGGACTTGCGGAGCGCCCGGAGCAGGCTAGCCTTGCCACCCATTTCTTTTAGCTTCATCTCAGCTGTCCAGTGCGCCGAGAACGTGCTGTATGCCGTGTGCGTCGTGTTCGCGGGCGGAAGGGGCGCCATGGTGGCCGGGTCAAGCTCCTCGCCATTGCGCGCAGCGGAAACATGCCGGTACCTGCAAGCAAGGACAACAAAAGCCCTTGTGATTGAATGGCGCGGCAATCCACGCTCATATGGGATCCATGTGGCAACGGCTTACATCCATCCGAAGCCGAACTTGTTGAAAAGTCCCGCAGTCGGGTCGTAATCGGCAGCCTTCACGGCTGCCTTTGCGTCGCCCATATGCGCTACCTTGCAACAGTCAGCAATAGAGCAAGGGCAGCAGCCCTAAGCGGCTGCTGTATCAGTAATGCGCGGGCGTCTCGCGGTGTTCCTGAGTACTGCTTAAGCCACACTTAGGCTTTTCTCTTCTACAGCGGAGCAACCCATAGGCGCGCTTATGTCCGGATGCGTGCGTGCGTGCCTTGCACGACGAGCCGTAGTAGTGCGAAGGGGCGCATGACCCATGGGGGACCCACAGGGGCCCATCCTCTGTGCCGGACAAAGAACGGGTTCACGTGAGCACACGGCTGAGTGTAGGGGTTGTACTTCCTCTCACCTCATCTATTTTGTTTTACGGTGATGAATACGCATCATCCCTCCCTGCCCACAGCAGGCCATCAGGTTGACACATGGTTCGTTATGGCGTTGTAGGTTGCTGCCGTTGCGTCACAATCCCAAAAATACGCGACAAATCTTAAGCGCGCAATATGACTTGATAAAACTCGTAAGGAATCACTTTATGGCAACCGGACCTGGAGGTCGCTCAGCTGCCTCCAACGCCCCCACGGGAACACATTCACACCACATGCTGCACCCTTCACACTTTGCTTGGCTTCTGTCGCTTGACGTTACAGTACTTCCTACAGAATTTGCAACACGTTGCGATGGGCGATACTAGCAATACCATATGAAGTTGAGCGAGGCTGTCAACCTGACTGACAGTCGGCCTCCAAACGCAGAAAGCGTGCTTGGCACGAGACTCGTCCTATCCGTATGCTTAGCAGCGAGAACAGGTGAAGGAAACAGCTCCAGCGTCCGGGGCGTACGTCAGGTCACACAGCCCAGTCGGGCACAGGGGAGTTCCCTGGTTCGGCGCACGGAGGCGCACAACTCCGCGGGGTGCATACCAGGCGATGCACCCTGCTTCTTTGATGCCCCCTGGTGCCCTCCTAGAACGCTGGCGCAGCACATGCGTGGCCCAGGTTTCCTTTCCCTTCAGAGTCTCTGCCATGTCCCTTTTGCTGAACTGTACCTCCAAGCTTGTGTCGTCTCCAGGGCCCCCGCAGACACAAGCGTACCCCCGTCAAGAAACTTCACCTGTGTGGGGTGCAATAGACCTTGGTCACCACGGATATAGCACTGCAATGGAGTCGGTCGAACGGTTACAAGCCGGCATGTGTAGCACCACATACGCCGTAGGGCCCAAGCGCGCAGCGTCACTGAAACGTACGTGAACAGCGCACGGTGAGGATTGCCGACGCATGTGCACCGGCAGCCCCTGTCCTACACCTGCCGTCCTGGCCCACCGCGCATCATCCGTGGAGGCTCTCTGTGCGCCGCAAGAGCTCCAGCCACGACGGAAGCTGGACATGCAGGGCGTGAGGCGCAGAGCCCCCCTTCCGGCGCGGCCTCCTGGCCTCCCTGCCACGATGCCAGGCCCAGCTACTCTGCAAGCGTACGGACTGGGCCTCCAGGAAGCCAAGGACGCAGGGGACCTCAGCCGCAACGCCCCAACCGCATCACACCCTTCACCTCCAGACAGTGTACGCCTTCCGCGGCTTCCGGGTACCCGTCTTCACCGTCCGTGCCCCTCCCCTGCACTCCACCTTCACCACCCCCCGGCAGCCCGCCCAGCCAGACCACCGAGCCCATCCCCTACCCCGCCCCACGCCTCGCTCGCTCCTAGCTCCTCGCCCGCGCCCTGCCGTACAGCATCAGCCCCGCGCCCGCCACCGCCACCACAACCGCCGCAACCGCCAGACCGCTCCCCACCGCCGCCACCCCTCCCACCGTCCCCTCCTCCAGCCCCAACCCCGGCCCCTGCACCCCCGCCGCACCGGGCAGCCCCGCTCCTCCCATGCCCCCTCCCGCTCCCCCTCCCATGCCCCCGCTGCCCCGCGTGCCCATCCACAGGCTAGCCAGCGCCGCGCCCGCGCGGTGCAGCAGCCCCGGGGCACGTGGCAGCATGGACACGGCGGTGTAGCGGGAGGCGGGCGGGCAGGGCAGCAGCCGCCGCATGGCGTCGCGCAGCGTGGCGGGCGAGCAGCTGCCCAGCACCTGGGGCGGGGTGGGTCAAGGGGGGGATGCAGCAGCGGTTAGAAAGGGGACGAGCAGCTGCCCAGGACCTGGGGTGCGGCAGGCAGGGCGGGGTGGGGTGGGTTAATGGGGGGGATGCAGCAGGGGTCGGCAGGGGGCCGGGAGAGGGAGGAGGAGGGCTGCTGGATGCCATGTGAACATGTACGGCAGACACGAGAATCGGCTGGGCTGTCGAGCGAGCAGCTGCCAGCACTCCGCGTTCAATCAGGCGCGGGCAAACGACGGACGCTGGAACAAGGTACCGCAAAGTGGTGGTTGGCGTGAATGACGTACGCCGTACGCCTTGCGCTGTGCGCTGCCGCACGGCCGCACCTTGTCTCGTGCCTCCATGTTCTTGGCGTACACGGCCCCCAGGTCGCCCCCCAGCTGCACGTAGCTGCGCGACTGGTAGCCGGTCACCACCACCTCGTGCCAGTAGCTGTTCTCGGCCTGGGGGCGTGCGGGTGGGGGCAATTACGGAGCGGCAAAGTCACAGGAGTGGAAACGGGCTGGGTGGTGGGGGCAAAGCACATGAATGATAATTTACGACACGTTGCCGGTCTTCAGACAGCCTGGCCAGCAGGCAGTCCGCAGGCGCAGCGGACCTCGTCGGTAAGGACTGCCGGTACATTGTATGCGCTCCACGGTGCGCTCCACGGTATGCGCTCCACGGTTAGCCAGGTTAAATTGTATGCGCTGAACCAACTCTGAGCTGCTTCGATAAGACAGCAGCCACAACAGTGCGAGAGCCTTGCGCAATGACACTGCGACCAGTCGGCCATGCCTCACGCGCTCCCCCTTACTGCACTGTGTGGTCTTAGTCTCGCTTTGTGAGTGCACACGGTCCTACCTGCCCTGGCAACCACCCCTCGACACACAGACACACACGCGCTGCCCCTCTCCGCCCACCTGGTTGTTCTCGAACTGCAGGCGCTCCAGGTTGATGAGGGTGTCCACCTCGGCAGCGGACAGCTCCGACTCCTGCAGCGTAGTGACCTGCAGGTGTGCAAGGAGCAGAGGCAACCGCCACCGAGTTAACGGGGAGCAAAAACTCCCTCATAGATGCAGCAGGGTGCAGCCAAAACCCTGAGGCAAACACGCACGCCTCGCTCCCGGGTAGAAGAGGCGCACGGGGAGCACGTTGTTGAGCATGCCGTATACGGTACACGCATGCAGAATGCGCACCCATTTCATGGCCAGAGCCCCTAGCGCGCCCTCAGCGTAATGGTTAGTGGCGTCCTTGCAATAGTGCATGTGTATTAACCCCCTGCCCCCCGCACCTCCTCCATGGCCAGCGCCACCAGCCTGTCCTTGTTGGCTGGGTCGCAGGAGAAGGCGATGGCCACGTCGCCGCGGGGGTCGCCTGGGGGTGTGGGGTGGGGTGGGGGGCACAGGGGGACGAGCAGGAGGGTCGAATGCAAGTGGGGGGCAGGGTGTGCGGCATTGTGGCAAGGGATGGCGGTTAAGAATGCTGGAGCACCGACTTTGAAACCTTGGGAGCCGCCTGGGGCGCGAAAGGCCGGGCACAGGGGGCACGCGGGTGGGGAGCAGGGCGCTCTGCTGTTACATTACGGCATTCTTCACATCGCCGCGGGGTGGGTGGGGGATGGGTGGGTGGCAGGTGGCTAGGCGGCATAAGGATGGTGCACCTCGCTTGTTCAGTACGGTGGATGTGGTGCCGTTCATTCTTCGGCAGTGGGTAGCCCCATGCACCCCACAGCCCCGGACACGCAACCCGCCCATGTCCTCGGCCAGTTGCCCACGCCCAACGCGTGCGCCCGGTCCTCCGGCCTCCCTGCTCTCGTTCCCCTCCCTCTGCTCCCGCGACCCTGTGCCATTTCCCGCCCCCTACCGTACTTTGTGCCGCTTGCTAAGCAAGAGGGCGCGTCGCCCACATGGACACAACACTGCCCTTGCTGCCCCGGCCCAGCCCAGCAGCTTGCAGCGCCACCCACCTTCCGTGCTGGGTGCCACACAGCCAAAGAACGGCCCCACGGACACCTGGTGGAGGGTGCGGCGCGGTGGTGGCAAGCGGTTAGGTGCCGGGCAGCGGAGGCACAGCCGAGGGCCACAGTCCAATACGAACAAGGGGTCAGGCCGCGCTAGAACGTGGTACGGTACCAAGGCCCACCGATTCCACAGCGTACGGCAGGAGGTCGTTGCTCATTCTGCCAACGCAACTTGCCGTTCCTGTCATGGCAACACACAGCCAAGCCCTCGTTTCGACGTGCAGCGCACACCTGTCGCCGGCCCCACGCCCCTCTCCTCCCCCTTGTCCTCACCGTGTAGACGTCTCCCCCGGTGAACCGCATGCGCTGCAGCAGCCGCGTCTCCAGCGCCCTGCGGCACACGGCATGGAAGGCGCAACACCCACACGGCGCTCAGAGGCACGGACGCAAAGAAGAACGGAGCCTCATCCTCAAACCTGCAAGCATGAAACCCCGGTGCCCGCCTCGGAAAGGGTGTCTCCAACGGCCCCTGCAAGGTGGCCCTTGCATCTCGTAGGGCCACAGCGGAAGGCCGCAGTGACTGCAAACCGCGGGAGAAACGGAGCCCCTCCCTGTCCCCACCCCCACCTGCAGCACAGCGCCAGCCACACCAGCTCCTCCCGTGCTGTGGGTCGCGGCAGGGACACCGGCAGGGTGAGCTGCGCCTGGGCCACTGGGGACACCATGGACACCTGGGGGGCCAAGGGTGGGAAACGCAGAGGTTGGGAGAGGAGTCTTCCAACAATAGGGCAAGGGAGCGTGCACATGGGTCGGTCCCAAGCAAGGCGGACACCGATCCAAGCTAACCCCACGCGCCTCCTCCTTGCACGCCCCACATCCCACTGCAGTGACAGCCCCCTCCTCTGCACAGGCCCCTCATGCCCCCCTCCCTACACCCACCTTGACGTCCTCCACCACGGGGCTGTCCGGGAACGAGTACGGCAGCGGGGTGACCTCCTGTACGGCATGTGTACGGCGGGAAATGCGTACGGCAACAAGTTTGCTTGGTTAACGTCTTAAAGTCTTGTCGACGCCCAGAACCTTTGTTGTAGCCGCACGTCCTCTTGCCCGCGTGCTTTCTCTGCACACTAGTCACACAGCGAGCGTCTGTTCCCGTTGCTCCCGCTGCCCCGCTTTCCTTACCTTTTGCTTCTTCGGCGGCGGCAGGCCAGTGGGCGGGATGGATGCGAGGTACCGCCGTACCAGCGGCTCCAACGTTGACCGGTCAACGTTGCCTGGAGGGGGGCAGGGGAGGGAGGAACGCAGGGGGCGGGGGTGCGGCGTTAGAGGAGGGTGTGAGCGAATAAGCGGCAGCAGCCGTGCCGCTGTGCACGTTCCTTGCACGTGGCAGGCGGTCGAGGAGGCGCTGGAGCAGAACACAAGTCCCGGTGGCCCCTACCAGCCCAGCCTCGGTGCAACACAAACGCCAGTCGTGCAGCTTGGATGTACCCCACCGCCCTGCCTCAACCCACGCCAGGCTATGCGTCACGCACCCACCCGTGAGCACCATGGCCACCCATGCAAACCCACCACCCCGCCGTAACCCACCCTAAGCGACGCTGCTTGCCGCCCCTCCCCGCCCCCTACCTCAACCCACCTGTGAGCACCAGCGTGTACTCTGCCGGGTTCCTCCACGACAGGTTGTGGTGCGCCAGGGCCAGGGCCGGGTCCACGCCCTCGAACGCCTGGGGGAGGGGGGAGTGGTTCAGTGCTGTGGCCACTGCTGGTCAAGCCCTAGAGCCCCCAGGCCCGACGACGACACCTGCACCCACGCCCCAGCCCGTTCCAACCCAACCTGGCAGCTATGCACATTCCTCTCCACCACCCAACTGCGACTACCGTACTCCACGAACACCGTCTAGCGGCCAAGCCGTCTAGCGGCCAAGCCGCCCTCCTTCCTGACAGTACTTCGTTGCTAGGGTCCACCTGGGGGACTTCCCTGCACACCCGTCCATTTGCCTTCTCTTTCCCAGTCGGTAATGGTACGCCTCACAACAGGGCGCTGTTGACTGGGCCCCTGACACTATCCGCCTCGCTCCTGTCTAATCCACCCACCTGACCCACACCGCAACCTTCAGCCCATGCGGCTGCTCTGGCCGCTTCCCTCCCCCTGTCCATAGGTCATCCTGGCACCCGCCACCCCTTTCCCCCAACACCCCAAATACACACACACGCACACACCTCCAGTGTGATTGGCTCGAAGTAGTAGCACCCCCCGTAGTTGATGAGCCGCACGCGCTGGTGGTAGCTGTGCAGCGGGTTGCGCAGCTGTGCCTCGATGCCCTGCGCGGACGTGTGTTAGGGGGAAAGTGTGTGAACGGAAGGGTGCAGGAGGTTTGAGGATGTCCATATGCTGCAAGCAGTCGTCTCTGCCCTGACCCAGCCGGATGTGCACCATACGGGTGTGTGGGTTGTGGGATGCCAGTCGGGGTGACCGCCGTCGCTAGCAGTAAGTAAATCGGCGGATTAACGACGCACACCGGCCCCCTGATGCACATGCCCTCCTGCGCAAGCCAGCCACCTGCCCCTCCCCGTGGCCCCTGCCTCCTCGCCTGCTGCCCCGCCGCACAGCACGAGCCCGTCTGCCGTGCACGTGCCCTCCCCTGTGCTCCATATTGCCCTGGTGCCCTTCCCTGGCTGCTTGCACATAGCTCCCCCAACCCCAGACCTCCAACTACCACACCTCCTAACCTGTACTTTGTTCCCTCCCCTCCACACAAACGATCACCCACCTGCCGCACCAGCCGCACCGCTGTGTCCACCTCCTCCTTCACCAACCGCACGCTGCGGGCAGGAGCCGGAGGTGGGGGAAGGGGGTCAGGCGGTGGGAGGACAGATGCGCTCTGTAGGTCAACGCGGTCAATAACGAGGCGTGAACACAGGACACACCGACTTGATTGGGAGGAGGGGCAGCGACGGCGACGGCGGCGGTTCACAGCGTTCGCAAGTGGGTGGGGAACGCAAGCTTACCGGGCTCAGGTGCACACGTGCCACGCGGGCACCACGCACCACCCACCAGCTACCCCGCTGAGCTGCACCACAAACCAGTCGGCCGATGCCCGTCGCACCACTCCATGCGTGGACAGCGCCAGATAGCACCGGACTGGACAGCCCACAGCTATGTCAGTTCACATCGCGGACATCCCTGCACACTCTTTATTACTGTAAACAGCAGGTGCGGCAGGGGAAAGACCACATGGGTGTGTGGCTCGACCTGTTGAGCCACAACCCCCCCACCCCCCACACTCCAGCTTACTCTGTCGTGAACAGCAGGTGCACCAGCTGTAAGGCCCCATGCATGTGTGGCTTTACCGTTAACCCACATACCACCCCCAAACCCCAGCTCACTCTGTCGTGAACAGCAGGTGCACCAGCTGGAAGGCCGTCTCCAGGTCCAGGGGGGACTGCACGCCAGACATGGTGCGGTAGTAGGCGCCTGGGGGAACGGGGTGGGGGTGGGGGGTTGGCAGCAGGGGCGGCGGGACAGGACGACGTGCATGCCGTCGCTAGGTGGGTGAGGTACTGGCACCCGCCCTCCGCTATCACTCCAGCTCCACACTCATGCCGGCCAGGATGCCAATCACAGCGCAAGCACCAGTCCCGTTTCAGCACCGGTCATGCCCTTTCGTTCACAATTGCTTAAGTTGCACTATAAGCTACATGATGTTTCTTTTCTATTGTACCATGCGCTACACTGTCTTGCGCGCTCTCACCCTCCGCGATCTCCAGCTCCACCCTCCGTCCCGCCAGCAGGTCCCCCAGCACGTCGGGCCGGTGGCCGAACACGCCCAGGTGCCCCGCCAGCGTGCCAGCCATGGAGGCGGTGTAGAACAGCTCGCGGGGAACCTGCACACTCAGTACCAGTAGCGTTACTATACCACAAATGTGATGCGCTGTGATTGTTGGGTGCGCGTGAAGGGGTGCAAGCGCCGGCGGAACAGGAGTATCAAAGCGGATCCCACCGGCCTGTGAAAGCCGCATTTCCCCGCATCTCACACCACGGCCTCGGTCCCCACGACCCCTACTCGCTGCACGACACGCGCGCGCCTTGCGGAAATCCATCTCCACAACCCCATCTCAACACCCCCACCCCGCCCGCCGCCCTCACCTCGCTGAGCCCCCCCACCGCGAAGCCCGTGAGGTGCACCTCGTCCCGCATGAAGGCCGTGCGCTTGAACGCCACGCGCATGCCGTTGGCCAGCGTCAGCTCCGTAACGTCCAGCGGGGACTGCGGACGAACGAATAATGACATGGCAAGGTTGCGAACTTCCTAAAGTATGTATCATGCCAAGTATGTAGCGGTAAGGCTTTGTGTTTAGCCGGGTTAATAGTGGTAGGGCCGCATGCGACTGCACGGGGCCCACTGGGAGCCCACCTCCGTTGACCCGCTTTGACCCGCTTCCGCCCCCAGCTCTGCTCCCTCACGCCCTCGCCGAGGCGACCTCCCCTGGCTCCGGGGGCTGCGCCACGTGCATGCATCGGACCCCCCCTTGACCCTCTTTCGCCCCCAGCTCAGCTCCCTCACGCCCCTCCTCACCGTGAAGCTGCGCTCCGAGGCGACCTCCCCTGGCTCCGGGAGCTGCGCCATGAGGGCGTCCGGGGCGGGCGGCTCGGCCCAGGGGGTGATGGAGCCGCACGCCTCGGCGGCGGACACGCGTTCCAAAACCTGCAGAACAAAGTAGCAAGAAACATGTGTGATATCGTGTAACAAGTAGTAGTTCACGTAAGGCCGACCGATGTGTACCGTATGGGGTTTTACGATGAGGAAGCCCTCCTAGAGACCACCAGGCCGGCTCAGCAGCAGGAGCAGGGGGGCCACGGATGGCAAAGCTAGTGTGACAGCCTTGCACCGCATGCTCGTGTTTGGACTATATGTCCCTCCCATGCGCCAACATCGTGCCGTCCCTCAAGCGTCCACGCGCTCAGCGAGCTGCTTGAGCTGCTCCCCGCCTGCGTCCCGCGCTACACCACCTAACCCACACGCACACAGAGGCACCCACACGGAGACACCAAGGTGCCCGCCCACCTGCTTGATCTGCTCCCTGCCTGCGTCCCATGCTACACCTAACCCACACCCACACAAATTCACCCACGCGGCCGCCCACCTGCTTGAGCTGCTCCTCCGTGACCCCCTTGCTGTGCGTCACCACCTTGACCACGCACGAGTCCTGGGGGGAAGGACGAGATCGGGGGTTAACGGACAGAAGGACGGAAGGCAGTTGGTGGTTTGGGATGGACAGGGTGCGGGATTAGGGTGAGGGTTGCGTGTAGACGAAAGGGTGAGGATTTGAACTTGGATGGCCAGCCCACGAAGTTCAACGACTGATGCTTCCCTTCCGGTACGGGGTTCACGCCGTCCGCCTTAGGACGCGCCAGACCCACCCAACCGCAACCGCAAACCTGCCAACCCGCCGGCAGCACCTAGCACCTCACGCCCTGCACCCACCCATCACGCGCACCCTAGGCACCCCTCCTGCCCGCATCCTGCGCATCTTGCCCCGCACACACCCCCACCACAGCGCAACAGCCACCCCGCCCACCCTGCCCGCCGCAGGCCCCTCGGCCGGTAACTGCTCCGCCCACCCCTGCTCCACGCACCCACCTGGTGCGCCTTGTCCCATGCCCGCCCACCTCCCGCCCCACCCACCTGCGGGCGGTACCTGTGCGCCCACGCCTCCACCTCCCGCCCTGTGATGAGGGGCAGCAGCGCCTTGGACAGCCGGGCCTCGTACTCCTGGCCTGGGGGGCAGGGCAGGTGAGGGTGGCAAGGTTAATTGTTTCGTACTTTATAATTCTATAGTTTTGGTCTTGAAAGTCGACAAAACGGGAAATACGTATCGTACGACTGCGGCTGTGACTTGGTGACACATGATCCCGCGCATCAGGCAGGGCGGCAGGCGCACGGGGGCAGGCGCCGACAGCACGTGCCTTCCTCCAGTCCGAGTTGCGTACTTCTCTACACCGCGACCGGAAGGGCAGGGATCAGTCCACACAAACAGGCCCGAGCCCCAGGGCCGCTGGCATCCCCGCGCCCTCCCACCTGTCACAAACTCGCCGTACAGGAAGTGCCGCACGTACTCGTCCCGGATGTCAGTGCAGTACCCCTGGTCAGCCTGTACGGCGGCAGTACGGCAGGCAAAGCGTGTACGGGACTGACACGGGGCATGTCGCATGGGTGATGCCAGGGGATGCCAGGGGACCACCAACACTCCAGTGCCGTAATTCCTACATGAACTGTTCATAGTCCGTTGCCGCTCGTTGCCCCGAACCACCTCCAGAGCCGTTGTATCCTCCTCGCTTTGCTGAGCGCACACTGCCTCCATTGCCACACACCAGGAGATACGCGTACCGTTACATGGATGGCTGCAACCTGCACCTCCATCACCCAATTCAATTGCTCTTCAGCTCGCTCACTGCTGCCCGGTACCACACACCGTAATACACATCCCAATAATACACACAACCCTGCACCACCCAGCACCCACCTCCAGTGCCGTGTTTTCCACCTCGCCCTGCAGCTCGCTCACTGCTCCCACCACCGCACCCCCTAACACACACCTAACCTAACTCTAGACTGCCTAGATGGTACCAAACCCATAGGATAACTAATAATTCAAATGGTGATTTGTCTATTGATTATCATCCACCTAAAGCTTAATATACACCCCTGCACCACGCGGCACCCACCTCCAGCGCCGTGTTCTCCACCTCGCTCTGCAGCTCGCTGACCGCCCGCGCCAGCTCCTGCGGCCCCAGCCCGTGCGCGCGGATGCGGGCCACCTCCGTGAGGAGCGACTCCAGCGCCAGCAGCACCTGGCCTGTGGGGTAGGGGGCAGGCAACTGATCAGGTGTGTGCTGTAGTGCAGGAGCACAGGATGTAGGCAATGTCCGTCCGGAGGAAATTGAGGGCAAATAGCACCTGGCCTGTGGGTTAGGCATGGTGTACAGCTGTACACGGGTTGGGTTTGACCGGGGTTGACCGCAGGCGTCCAGATTACATCGGTATGGAACGTTTGTACCCACGATATGCATGCTCCCAAACAACCTGGCCTATACCACTCTTTACGGCACGACGAGACGGCATGCCGCTTCCGGCTCTGTAGTCCTGACAAGCGTAGGTCCATCCCTATCTTAATCCTGCACTGTGATGCTCCTGTGGCCGAGCTCCCTCACCCTCGATGGCCACCGCCGACAGCACGCCGCTGCCCGTGGTGGCGCTGAGGGGCTCGTCGGACACCGCGGCGGAGGCCAGGGGAGGGTCCCGCTGCCGGCTCAGCTTGTACAGCCTGGGGGCACGGAGGGACAGACAAGCGTGATGTGGGTGGACAGCGGCGTGTGGTGCTGCTGTTGATGCGGCTGCGTCGAGAAACCCTCTGGTAGTTACATGATAGGACTCAGCCGCAAGCCCTCGCCCGGACTCGGCTACGCGGTGCCGAGCGCTGAGGGTGACGCATGCCCAGGAGGGTGAGGCAACCCAGGAGGGCGGGCGCGAGCAGCAGGCCAACATAAGCAGCCAGGTGGTAGTCCTGGGTAACGTGGGTCAGCCCTAACGGAACAGAGTCGCTTCATCGCCAGTCACGGAAGCTGAGGGTGTGCAATGGTGAAGCTGTAAGCGCCTTGGTGTAAGGGTTGTAGCCCTAGGGCCGTTCCAGTTCCATCCACGCACCTGTTGTTGAGCGCGATCTCAAACAGGCTCAGCGCCAGGTGCTCCCTGAACTCCTGCGGCGTGCTGATGCGCAGCCGGGCGTGCTTGTACGACACGTACACCGACGCGTGCTGCGTCTCGCGGTCCACCAGCACCTGCAGCAGCAGCGACCGCACATCATGCATCGGGGGAAATTCAAAGGCCGTACCATGTAATTCGCTACCTAACATGGCAGGGAGAAGACTGGGTAAAGGGTGTTGGATGCATTTATTGCCCTTCCCAAGAGGACATACCAGGGCCCAGGCCCTCCTACGGGCTGCAGACAGTGCCATCGCTTGCACCTGTTGCTGCTGCTGCTCCTCATGCTGCTGCTGCTGCAAAGAAAGGTGCATACCCTCTTCTTTCACCTTGTACCGCGGCTGGTCGTGGGGCGCGAAGTGGTATCTCGGCACGGGGGGCGCAGGCTCGGTGCTGCGGCTGCGGCACGAGCCCAGCAGCCGGGATATGGAGGACACCACGGCGTCTGGCGGGGTTGTGCATGGGACGAAACGGGAAGTTAGGGTGCGGTCACACGACGTTACGTTGCCGTTACGTTACCCAGGGAAACGGCAAC